>ERZ1026856.373-NODE-373-length-29383-cov-7.211948_pt1 | contig 29383 bp, 22 predicted proteins | sample MGYA00380158_ERZ1026856 | MGnify/ENA primary metagenome ERZ1026856 (study PRJEB33269, sample SAMEA4719794) | human gut metagenome | biome: human-associated habitat; feature: organic feature; material: feces | place: Cameroon | collected 2013-10 ...
CCGCCCGCCTCGACCCGACGATCCTCACCGGTCTTCTGGGGGCCAATGCAGGCAGCTATATTCATGCGGCCGCCCATGGCCTCTCGACGCGCGCGGTGTCTGCAGTGCAAGAGGAGGCGAAAAGCATCTCGAACGAGATCACGACGACGGTGGATATCGATGCAGAGAATCTCGAGACCGAGGGCATGGAAATCATGCGGGCGCTCGCGGTGAAGGTCGCGGGGCGGCTCCGGAAGCACGACTTCTACGCCGGTACGGTCGGCTTCTCGGCGAAGACCGATGATTTCAGGCGACGCTCGGTACAGCAGAAGCTGCCGGACCCGACGCAGGATCCGGAGAAGATCCTCGCGGTCGCCGTCGCGCTCATGCATCAGATGCTCGATGCGCCGGACGGCCTCTTCGGGCAGGGACGGAAGGTTCGCCTGATGTCGATCTTCACCGCAAATCTTGACCATGGCGATTTCCGTCAGATGACGCTCGAGGAGCTCGCTGAAAACCGCGCGGAAATCGAGGCGGAGATCCGGGACACGCGCCGGAAGGCCGAGAAGGAGCGGAAGCTGCAGGCCCTGTCGAAGACCCTGCAGGAGCGCTTCGGTGCCGGCACAGTACAGCGTGGGATGAAGCTCGATATGAAATCGGATGGCGCGACCGCGACAGATAGGCATCCTGCCGCCACCGAAGCAGAGGCCGGGTCCCAGGCGAACGGACCGACAGCATTGGCCCATAAAACGACAACTGGAGGAGACGAATTTTATGATTAAGATCATCTTTTTTGATATCGATGGCACACTGCGGCCATTCGAGACGGGGCGGGTGCCGGCGTCGACGCAGGCGGCGCTTCAGCGGGCGCATGAGGCGGGGATCCTCTGTGCGATCGCGACGGGGCGGCACTGGATGGAGATCCGGAACGAGAACCTCACGGAGGGGATGCGCTTCGATGCCTTCGTGACCATGGACGGGGAGTTCTGCTATGTGCTGGATCCGAAGAAGGTGGACGCGGCGATCGCGCGCGGGGAGCATCTCCGGCACGATGAGCCGTTCCGCTTCGATGTGAAGGACAGCCCGGAGCCGATGGCGTACTTCGATCCGCGGAACGGGCGGGTCGTGCAGCGCATCGAGATTCCGCGTTCGGCGGTGGAGAAGGTGCTCGCGCTCTGTGAGGAGCAGCCCTTCGCCTGTCTCTTCGAGGAGGAGCGTGCGATCTACGCCAACATGGTGACGCCGGAGCTGCTTTCAGTGCTGAAGCACATCAATTCGGCGCAGCCGCCGGTGCGGCCGGTACAGGAGGCGCTGGAGAATCCGATCTATATGATGATTCCGATCATGACGCTGGAGGAGGCGGACCTCATGGAGACGCGGGTGCCGGAGTGCGAGCTCGTGCGCTGGTCCGACGGCATGAGCTTCGATCTCACGAAGAAGGGCATCTCGAAGGTGTCGGGCATCGATGCGATCCTCGCGGACTATGGTTTCTCGCTCGAGGAGGCGACTGCGATCGGGGATGGCTGGAACGATGTCGGGATGATCGAACACTGCGGGCTCGGCATCGCGATGGGCAACGCGAAGAAGGAGTGCAAGGACGTCGCGGACTACATCTGCCCGACGATCCTCGAGGATGGCATCGCGGATGCGATCGACTACATACTGAAGAGAAACGCGCAGGAATAAAAAACAGTGCAGGGCGGCGCCCTGCACTGTTTTTATGTACGGTTCTCTACAGCCGCGCGTGATTCTGCGGCTGCCTTTTCTTTTTTCTCTTTTTCCTTCAGTTCCTTCGCCTCTTTTGACTCGATGGCGGCCTGCTCGTCGATCTGGCCGAGCTGCTCCATGAGCTCGGATTTCTTCTCGAGCTCTTCCTTCTCCTTCGCGCGTCCGAACTGCTCGGAGAGCGTCGGTACATCCGAGAAGAGATTCGTGCCGAGGCCGAGGCGGTCACCGACGATGTCGACGCCGAGGGCCGCGAGGGTCGTCGGGAAATCATCGAAGGTCGTGAAGTCGCGGCGCTCCGTACGTACGGGCTGGACGGCAGCATTGACATACGCCGTGTAGACGGTACGCTCGTAGTTCTCCGGGACATCGTCACAGAAGTCGTGGTCCATGGTCGGGTGGTCGCCGGAGATGACGATCGTGGTGTCGGCGTACCAGTCCTGCTGCTTGCACCAGTCGAGGAAGCCGGCGAGCTGCTTCGATGCGCAGGCGTAAACGTTCGCATACTGGTCATCGAAGGTCGTCGGGCAGAGCGGGCAGACATAGCCGTCCGGAAAGTGCGTGTCGACGGTCAGCATCGTGAGATTGAAGGGCTGCTCACTGCTGCTTAGGCGGGTGAGCTCCTCCTGTGCGTACTCGTAGAGCTTCCGGTCCTCGAAGCCCCAGTTCACCCAGTAGTTCGCCGGGAACTTGTGCTGGTTTTTCCAGTAGCTGAAGTCCTTGATGGCGTAATTTCCGTGGGTCTGGAAGTAGAGCTTGCGGCCGCCGAAGTAGCCGACGGAGCCGAGCATCAGCTCCTGGGTATAGCCCTGCTTCTCGAGGATATCGCCGATCGTGAGGATGTCCGGGAAGAAGGATTTCTGCGAGTCCATCGCGTTCTGATCGATGGAGATCTTCAGCGGCAGTCCGGAGGTCTGTGCGAACATGGCGCCCATCGTCCAGGTCGCACCTGGCATAGCGTAACCACCGTTGAGGGTGGGTGCCGCACCCGAAAAGTCTTCATTGTCCTGTGCGATCTTCGTGAGCTCCGGGATCGTGTTCTGCGGGAACGCGCCGCCGGAGGCCTGGTCGGCGAAGGTCACCTCCGTGGACTCCATGAAGATGTAGATGAGGTTTCGCTTCTTCTCCGGAAAACGGAGCGTCACGTTCTTCGGATCGACGTAATGATCGTCGATGAAACGGGAGGTCTCGAGCTGTGACTTGATGTAGGCGCCGATGTCGAGGTCGTCCCAGGCATCCACCACGGTGAAGCCGGTGGTGAAAAACGCGGCGAGCAGGGCCAGCGTCACGAGCTTCCGGTAGTTCTGTTTATGACGGCAGACGATGAAGATCGCGATGATGACGATGGCGATGATGCCGGCCGGAATCGCACATTTCAGGATGTACTCATGCACCATCGCGGTGCTGCTGCCCTGGAGCGGCGCGAAGAGGTGATACAGGACCTCGTCCACAGTGAGTTCGGACCAGGTGTTCATGAGCCAGCGCAGGCTGAACAGGAGGAGGGCGGAAAAGAAGGAAAGAATTACCGCCGCGACGGTCGTCATATCGAGGACGGCGGCTCTGTGTCTATGATAAAAACGCTTCATGATAAAGCCTCGGTTAAGGTTCGCTACAGATCGAGTTCAGATGACACGGATCCACGCTGACCTCGATGCTTTTTGTCCAATGTATACATGCGGCACCCAGCCTTTTGTATACAGTTCAAATCGACTTCTAGTGTAGTCATCCCGAAACGTCTTCACAATGTGCAGAAATCTCTAAGATTTTTGCTTTTTACATACTCTTTTCTAAAATTTTACTAAATATAATTGACGGCCTTTCGTGCATTCGTATATAGTTTTGGTAACTACGAGCAGTTGTACGTGCTGCACGCTCTGTTCTGAAACTTCTGAACGAAGCCTGCGACGTATGGGCCGCACTGCACGGACTGCAGGCGACGCCCGTATTCACTTCTTTTGTTTTTTGTCTCGATGCCTTGCATCAGAAAGGAATATGCCGATGGTTTTAAATGATGACGCAGTGCAGTTTGCGAAGCAGTACCCGTCGATCACCGAGAACCGTGAGTATCGAAAGCTCCTGTCCGTGCCTCGTCACGGCAGCACGAACACCTACGATCACTCGGTTCGTGTCGCGAAGATGGCGGCCGCAATCGCGCCGCATATCGGTGTCGATCCGGACAGTGCCGCACGTGTAGGTCTTCTGCATGATTTCTGCCTGATTGATTATCATAAGGTGGATAAGACCATCCATGACGGCCGCTGGTACTGCTTCTATCACCCGGAAGACGCGGTGGAAAATGCAGAGAAGGAGGGCTTCTACCTTTCCTATAAGGAGAAGCGTGCGATCTGGAGCCACATGTTCCCACTCTCCACCTCGATTCCAACCTCTCGTCTCGGCTGCATCCTGACCCTCAGCGACAAGACCGTCGCTGCACAGGAGTCCTTCGCAAACGCCGTTGAAGGCTGGGCACGCCTCTGCTTCCTGCTGAACCGTGGCCGCCTCCGCGTCGCCCGCGTCGTACGCCGCAGCCACTGATCGGATTCAGCCAACAGGGCTTCGAGGACGAACACCAGAAGCTGTACTTCGTACAGGATGAAATGAAGAATTTGAATCTCCCGGAGTAATCCGGGAGATTTTTTCTATAAATTATGGTACACTACGCCTATGAATAAATTAATCAACCCACAGGAAACCATCAGAATCATACAGAAGAACGATTTCCGCTTCCAGAAGCGCTTCGGTCAGAACTTCCTGATCGACGAAAGCGTGCTCCAGAACATCATCCGGAGCTCGGAAATCACGAAGGACGACTGTGTCCTCGAGATCGGACCCGGCATCGGCACGATGACCCAGGCCCTCGCTGAAGCAGCCGGCCATGTCGTCGCCGTCGAGATCGACGCGAACCTCATCCCGATTCTCCACGAGACCTTAGATGCTTATGACAATGTCTCCATCATCCACAATGATGTACTGAAGCTCGATCTCCACGAGGTCATCGCGACCTACAACCACGGAAATCCGGTGAAGGTCGTCGCGAATCTTCCTTACTACATCACGACCCCGATCATCATGGGCCTCTTCGAGAGCCATGCACCGATCCAGTCGATCACCGTTATGGTACAGAAGGAAGTCGCGGATCGTATGCAGTCAGGACCAGGCACGAAGGATTACGGTGCCCTCTCCCTCGCGGTGCAGTACTACGCCGAGCCGGACATCATCCAGGAGGTGCCGCCGCACTGCTTCATCCCGCGTCCGAATGTCGGTTCCGCCGTCATCCGGCTGAAGCGCTACACAGAACCACCGGTACAGGTCGAGGACGAGCGCTGGATGTTCCAGATCATCAAGGCCGCCTTCGGACAGCGCCGGAAGACACTGCTGAACGCACTCTCTTCCCTCGTCTCCATCCCGAAGGACGCCACCCGTGAAGCCCTCGCCTCCCTCGGTCTCTCCGAGACCATCCGCGGCGAAGCCCTCACCCTCGCACAGTTCGCCGCACTCGCAGACGCACTGGTGGCTTTTCAATCGAAGGACTGATACAGAATCTCCGAAGGACCGGCAACAGAAACCATACGTAGCGGTCGTGAAGAATCAAAATCCCACCCCTTAGAAGTACTTGGAGTAATTTTTCCTTAGCACCCTCTGTCAATGCTGAGTTTTTCTCAAAAAAACTCAGCTATTGAAGAGGGCCTAGTACTTCTTAGGGGTGGGATTTTAGAGTCTTCCGAGCGCGGAGTACTGTGTTTCTGTTGCCGGCCCTTCGGAGTTCTGACTCAGGTTTTGTGTGGCACGATCCCGACGAAGCGGTTGCCATCCTGACGGAACATCGCTTCCGCATCCTCTCTTCCGACGACATTCTGGCTTCCGCTCACCGGATCCACCAAACGGATATTGAAGGAGTCATAGCTGTAGATCAGATAGCAGCTGTCCCCGAGATACGCGATCAGCGGATAGCCCTTATTCAGGAAGTACAGGGCGGAGCTGAGGTCCATGCCATAAGCATTGACCATACTGTAGGAATCATAGGTGTCGATCGTGGTCAGCTTCGAGAGCTTCGTAAGCGGCTCCTCGGCGAGGACCGTCGCGTTCCGGATCGTCACCATCGTACTCTTATCCACACGATTCCATACGAATTCCCCATCGGCGGTGAGCACATAACCGAAGTCATCGTACACGAGCTCGTACGCCTCTTCAAGCGTCCGTGTGCGGCCCTTGAAATGACCGTGCGCGTAGGCATAGAACATCTGCATCGCATTTTTATCCTCCGTGATGTTGAGATCGATGGAGGAGGCTCGCTCGAGGGAGAGGTTCTTCGGTGCCGTGCTCCGCACATGCTTCGTACCGAGGTCCTTGATCTCGATATACCAGACCTTCTGAAGGACCTTATCCGTGTACGAGCCGACACCGCTCAGACGTGCATCGCTCTGTTCACGATTCGAGATGATGGTATCCTCACCGGCAGCCTCATAGCGTCCACCCTCGACCGGGCGGATCTTATCGAAGTGAATGCGGGTTCCGCTCACACGCACGTTCGTAAAGAGCAGTCCGTCCTTCGCATAGCTCGTTTTATCGCTGAGATCCGGTCCGACGATATGGATCTCGCTGATCGGAATCTTATGCTTCTCGGTATAGATGCTGGCGTATGCCGGATTGATGACACCGTAGATCAGGTCATCCTGGTTGAAACCGATTACACGGAGATAGCCACCGCCCTGGATCTCGCTGGACTGATTACTCTCGAGATTTACGAGCGTGATCTTTGCGGCGTGATAGATGTCCTCCGCATCCGGATTCTGGTAAGCGATGTACTGCTGCGTATCCGAGCTTGCGAAGCCCGACTCCTGCAGTCCTGTCGCGATCGTGACGACCTCAAGGCTGTTCGTATCGATGCCATAGATGCTGCCGCCGTAGTAGAGATACAGGAGTCCGTCACCGGACAGGTAGGCGAGCTGCTCGAGATTCCAGCGGATCTGATCATATACCTCCGGGATCGCGATGAAGAAGTTCTCCGTTACCGTATCATCCGAGCTGTCATAGCGGTAGTACAGGATACCGTTATAGCCCTCATGACTTCCCCGGTTCACATAACCGTACACGAGGAAATCCACATCGCCCTTATCGGATACCGACAGGATCTTGATGTCATGCTGATCATAGTTTGCGCGGACGCCATCATCCGTATCCGAGCGGTAGCTGAAGATATTCACCGCATGTCCGCTCTTCGAGGACTGATCGTAGCGCCAGAGCCCCTGATCCGTCTTAAACGCGATATAATGCTCATTTTCCGATTTCTGCACGGCGATATCATCCGTATTTCCGACGCCGAGCGTGATCCGCTTCCCCGCAAAATCCTCGCTGTCGCCGTCGAATATCTGATGTGTCGTCCGGTCGAAATCCATCATGTAGACCCGCTCCGGATCGTTTCGGAAGACGAAGTTATCCTCATTCAGGAAGTGCTTCTCCTCTCCGCTTTCATCCGTCATATACGACTCGTAGCTGATCTGAATCTCGCCCATCATGCCGTCAAATTCCTTGAGCGTCATATAGAAATTTCCCTTCGGCTGCATCCCGGTCTGTCCCCAGGTGATCTGGTTGAAGCTCGAGTGCAGATCGACGTGTCCGAGACTCGAATTATCCGCCGTATCCTTCGTTTCCAGATAGGTCGTGATATCCTTGCTGTTCGTCTTATCGAAGCTGCCCGTCGTAAACCTGTACGCGACATCCTCCATCGCCTTCGTGTAATCACGGTTCGTCCAAAGGATACGTGTATAGTAGTTCAGCGTGTGGGCACCCGTCTCCAGCGTGATATGCAGAAGGTACGCCTGATCCTTATTGATGAGATTCTGAATCGGCAGGACGAGGCTTGCGTTGCCGTCGCTCCGGCTGATGTCGGAGACCGTTCCCTTTTCGATGAGATGGCTGAGATCCAGTGTACGGATCTCGTAGCTGGCAGAAGCCACCATGTTATCGTACTCCTGCACGACGAGCTTCAGCTGACGATCCTGCGGCAGCACCGTGATCATATCGCGGGCTGCCTGCTTCCCCATATCCTGAAGATAGGCATGCATCGGATTCATGAGGTAATCACCGCTCGAAACATAGGCCACCGGCAGACTCGGCTCATCCATCGTGGAGTATACCGTATTCTGCCTTTCCATCGAGTGCCAGGATCGGTAAAAATAGAGGATGAGTGCGATCAGAAATACCGCACCCATCGCCAGGAATTTTTTCAGTTTTTTTCGTGTCTGTTTTTTCACTGCTGCTTTTCTTTCTCTCTATAGCCCAGCGCCTGTTCCAGCGCGAGCTGCTCCTCTGCCCCGAGCTCCACCTCGGTGGTACCGGCATCGACATCCTTTATATATAAGAAGCAGCCCTCTCTCGAGTGCACGGAGTTGATGACGAAGCCACTGTTTGTGCTGTCCAGCATCGCGATGGCGAAGGACATGTTCCCGCCCATGCCGCCGAAGGCGTTGTACCGGATGATGCCGAGCTTCTGAAAGGACGCACGGATATTCTTATTGAGTACACGCATGACGTCCTTGTTCTTGAGGTCCTCCTTTTCGAGTGCCTCCACATGCTGCTGAAGATCGACGAAATAGTCCTCCAGGGTCTCTGCATCCTTGCCGCGCATGAAGTAATCATACTGGCGATACAGTCTCTTGTATTTTGCATTTGCCCGAATGGCCAGAATCAGAGAAATCAGGCCGATCAGCAGCCCTGCGGCTGCGATTCCGAGCAGAAGCGTTTCTGTTACGATCATATATTTCCTCGCTCCCTTAATCATTTCTGCTGGAGTTCAGGATCATAAAGATACGATCCAGATCATCCTGCGAATAATATTCGATTTCGAGTGTACCACGCTCTGTGTTTTTCGGGACGATGGAGACCTTCGTACCGAGCTTCGTCTTCATCTTCCGCTCGAGATCCTTATAGATGACCTTGAGGCGCCGGAGCTCCTGGGCCTCCGGAGAGGATTTCTTCTCCTTCTTGGCTTTCGAGAGCTTATCGAGCTTGACGAGGGTCTCGATCTCTCGTACGGAGAGATTTTCCTTCGTACACTTCTCTGCGATCTTCTTCCGGAGCTCCGTATCCTCGACCGCCAGCAGTGCGCGGGCATGTCCCTGCGTGATCTTTTCATCCTGGAGAAGTGTGAGGATCTCCGGCTCCAGCTTCAGAAGTCTGAGACTGTTCGTGATGGTCGAACGATTCTTCGCCACACGGGCAGCGACCTCCTCCTGGGTCAGTCCATACTCCTCGATCAGGGACTGATACGCCCTCGCTTCTTCGACCGCATTCAGGTCATCACGCTGGATATTCTCGATGATGGACAGCTCACGGCTCGTCTTTTCATCGACCTCCTTGATCACCACCGGAATCTCCTTGAGCCCCGCGATGCGTGCAGCTCTCCAGCGGCGCTCACCAGCGACGATTTCGTAGAACGCGCCACGCTTTTTCACCACGATCGGTGAAATCATCCCATAGGTCCGGATGGAATCTGCAAGCTCATTCAGCTTCTCCTCATCGAAGTTCTTTCGCGGCTGATCCGGATCCGGCTGGATGCGGCTCAGCTTCACGAGCAGCATTTCCTCCTGCTCTGTATCATGCACGGTTTCAGTGCTGCGAACATTCTTCGCATCTTTCGTGACCGTATTCTCATGCACGATCTCTTCGCCTACCATCACGATACCTGTATTTTCTGCACTCTTCTTCGTCGTTTCTTTTTTTGCAGCCGCAGTCACCCGCTTTTTTCTGGCGTTGAGACTCTTCTCCGCTTCAGCAGAAGTCTCTCCGGTCGCCTGCATTGGCTCCGCGAGTCCCTCCGCTGTCCCGGACTGTTCCGCCGCCTTCTCTGCGACCGTCTTGTAACGATGCTCTGTTTTCGGACGATCCGATTTTACCGTTGTGCTGGTTCCGAAGATGGCCCCGAGGCCCTTTCCCAGTCCATGCTCCTTAGCCATAGATATCGTCCCCCTTACTCATAAGCTCTGCTGCCAGTCTACGGTAGCTCTCGGCACCCGTCGACGATGATTCATACTCGGTGATCGGCACACCATGACTCGGTGCCTCCGCGAGACGTACATTTCGCGGAATCAGCGTATCATAGATATTGCCCTGGAAATTCTGCTTGACCGACTCCACCACCTGCTGTGACAGCTTGTTCCGACCATCGTACATCGTGAACACGATGCCCTCGATATCGAGATCTGGATTCAGACCCTCCTGCACCAGTCCGATGGTATTCAGCACCTGGTTCAGGCCCTCCAGTGCATAGTACTCACACTGAATCGGGATAATCACCGAATCCGCCGCCGTCAGCGCATTGACCGTGATCGTACCGAGACTCGGCGGGCAGTCGATCAGGATATAGTGATAGTGCTCCTTATACGGCGTCAGCAGATTCTTCAGAATCTGATTCTTATCCTCCTGATCCGCGAACTCCACCTCGACCGCTGCCAGGTTCATATCCGCCGGAATCAGATCCAGATTCTCCGTCACCTCCACGAGAATCGTCTCATCCATCGTGCAGCTGCCGCTCATCGCATCATAAATCGTATGCTCGACCTCATCACGCTCGACACCAAACCCGCTCGTCGCATTCCCCTGCGGATCGAAATCCACCAGAAGAACCCGCTGATTGGCCTCCGCAAGCGTCGCCGCCAGATTCACTGCCGTCGTCGTCTTCCCGACGCCACCCTTCTGATTCGTAATCGCTATAATTTTACCCATTACACTCTCCCGTGATCGATTTAATGTGAACTGATAATGTTTCACGTGAAACATAGACCAGATATTTAAAAACATTTACCATTAGATGTAACATCCATCTTAAAGAAAAAACAGTGATAATGTTTCACGTGAAACACTATCACTGTCGATATTTTACCCCATACATATATACGTGTCAAATTTTGGCCACCACCACGTACCAACTTTTCTCATCCATGCGTCTTCCGAGCTCGCAGTACTGTGCTTCTGTTGCCGGTCCTCCGAACCTCTTTCAAAAGTTGTCAACGATCAGACGAGCTGTGCGATGATCACCGCAGCAAACACGATCACACATCCGACGAGTTCCTGCATCGACAGCATCTGATGAAGGATCAGGAAGCCACCGACCACTGAGAACACCGACTCCAGCGACATCAGCAGCGACGCGATCGTCGGATCCGTATTCTTCTGTGCCAGCACCTGCAGCGTATAGCCGACCGCCGATGACAGCACACCCGCATACAGAATCGACGGCATCGCACCGAGGATACCCGCCATATCCGGCCTCTCAAAGAGAATCATACCGATCAATCCGACGACGGATGCAAAGAAAAACTGAATATTCGACAGCCGGATCGGATTCACCTTCTCCGAGAAATAATCGACGGAAATGATCTGAAACGAGAACAGCAGTGCACAGAGACTCACCATCGCATCGCCCCGCTCGATCGTCATGCCGCCATGCATACTGATGAGGTAGAGACCGATCAGCGCCAGCGCCACACTCAGCCAGATTGTTTTCTTCGGTTTCTTTCCTATGAATATACCGAGCACCGGCACGATGACGACATAACAGGCGGTGATAAATCCGGCCTTTCCCGGGGTGGTCGTCTGCATACCGATCTGCTGCGTGATACTCGCTGCCCCCAGGCAGAGTCCGCAGACTGCCCCACCGAGCAGTGCTTCCGTTTTATAATGCTTCTCTTCCACTGCTTCCGGCAGCGATGCACGATAGTTCTTCTCCGAAAATGCCGAGAGCGGCAGGAGCAGAATCGCCGCGATGATGAAGCGCGAAAATACGAAGGTCCACGGCCCGACATAATTCATGCCGACGCTCTGCGCGACGAACGCGAAACCCCATATGATTGCCGTCAGCAGGAGCAGTAAATTTGAAATCAATGCAATCCGATTTTTCTTCATATTAAAACTGTTTTCCTTCCAAATATAAGAGTAAATCGCCATGCATGGTAATTTACTCTCATCTCCTGTGTTTATCAATATTCGATTTATTTCAGCGGATCCTTCGCCGGTGTGCCGGCCTTTCGCGGGTAGGTCTTCGGTGTTTCCTTCGCCTTCCGGATCGTGATCAGTGATCGGCGGATATCCGACTCCGGAAGCATGTACTCTACCTCCTGCTCCAGTTTGCCACCGAGCTTTCGGATCGCACTCTCCGCCGCCGTCAGCTCCTCGCCGACCTCGCCCGACTTGTATGCGATGAAGTAGCCGTCCTTCTTCACAAACGGCAGATCATATTCGCTCAATGTTGACATGTTTGCCACCGCCCGTGAGGTTGAGAAATCGAAACTTTCACGAAGCTGCTTCTGATGCCCGAGGTCTTCGGCTCTTCCATGGATGGTCTCGACCTCCTGAAGTCCGAGCTTTGCGATGACATCCTCGAGGAAGCGAAGACGCTTCTGCAGTGAATCACTCAGTGTTACCTTCAGCTCCGGAAATACGATTTTCAGCACCAGCCCCGGGAAACCCGCACCGGTTCCGACATCGATCAGGGTCTTTCCGCTCAATGTTTCACGTGAAACATTCTCGTTTTTTACGACGGCTTTTACGATGGCCATGGAGTCGATGAAGTGCTTCGTTACGACCTCGGACTCCTCTGTGATGGCCGTCAGGTTCATCACCTTATTGGTTTCCACCAGCATCTCATAATATGTAAATAACTGTTCGATCTGCGTGTCGCTCAGCTGGATGCCTAGTGCTTCCGCCTGCTCCTTCAGTCGACTGTAAAATGTATCGGTCATACTGCTCCCTGTATTTTCTACTGTTTTATCTGTTCTCTGATCGATCCTTCTTACCATCTGTTTCTTTTCAGAAAAGAGGATGGATCGTCCTTCGGCGCTGGGATTATTTTACGTATTTGCATCCTTTTTCGATGCGTGGTACGTCTCGAGGTAGATCAGCAGCACCGAAATATCTGCCGGATTGACGCCACTGATACGGCTCGCCATACCGATGTTTTCCGGACGGATGCGCTCGAGCTTCTGTCTCGCCTCGATACGGAGGTTTCCGACCTCCGCATAGCGTATATCCTTCGGGATGCGCTTATTCTCCATGCGGCGGAATCCCTCGACCTGCTGCTCCTGCCGCCGGATGTATCCCTCGTACTTGATCTCGATGCCGACCTCTTCACGTACGCCATACGGAAGCTCCGGGCGTTTCGGATCCAGTGCCTTCAGGCTCTCATAATCGAGCTCTGGTCGCTTGATGAGCTCTGCGAGGGAAACGCCGGAGCTGAGCGCCGTCGATCCATGCTCCTCCATGAAACGGTTTACCTCATCATTGTTTCCAATGAAAGTCTTCCGGAGACGCTCCTCCTCGACATCGATCATTCTCCGCTTCTCCACGGTCTTCTCATATTCCTCATCGGATACGAGACCGATGGCATGGCCGATCTTCCGTAAACGGAGATCTGCATTGTCCTGACGCAAAAGAAGACGATACTCTGCACGGCTCGTCATCATACGATACGGCTCTGTACTCTCCTTCGTGACGAGATCATCGATCAGTACGCCAATGTAGGCTTCCGAACGATCGAGGACGACCGGATCACGATGAAGGATGCGCATGGCAGCATTGACACCGGCCATAAATCCCTGCACCGCTGCCTCCTCATAGCCGGAGGAACCGTTAAACTGTCCGCCGGCGAAGAGGCCGTCAATGTTCATGAATTCGAGATTCGAGCGAAGCTGGGTCGCATCGATGCAGTCATACTCGATGGCGTAGGCATTGCGGACGATGTGTACATGCTCGAAGCCCTTCATGGAGTGGTACATCTTATACTGTACATCCTCCGGCATCGAGCTCGACATACCGCTCAGGTACATCTCGTTTGTATACAGTCCCTCCGGCTCGATGAAAATCTGATGTCGGTTCTTATCCGGGAACTTCATGACCTTATCCTCGATGGATGGACAGTAGCGTGGTCCCACGCCCTGAATCGATCCGTTATACATCGGGGAACGCTCGATATTCTCACGGATGATCTCATGCGTCTTTTCGTTTGTATACACGAGCCAGCAGTCGACCTGCGGTCGCTGCACCTCTTCGAACGCCGTCGAGTAGGAGAACGGAATCACCGGTACATCGCCCTTCTGCACCTCAAACTGGGAGAAGTCCAGTGTACGCTTGTCGACACGCGCCGGCGTTCCCGTCTTGAAGCGAAGCATCCGTACCCCGTTTGCCTTCAGGGAATCCGTCAGCTTCGTCGCTGCCTTGAAGCCGTTCGGACCGGTATGTTCGATGAGGTCACCGGTCAGACAGCGGGAGTTGAGATAGGTTCCGGTACAGAGGATGACGGCGTCGGCATGGTAGACGGCACCAGAGGTCGTCCGGATACCCGTCACCTTCTTATGATGATCTGCTGCCGGCGCTCCGTTTTCATCGCACACCTCCTCCGTGATCAGTTCCGCGACCTCCGCCTGACGGATCAGAAGATGTGGCTGATTCTCGAGGCGCTTCCGCATCTCATCGGTATAGGCTTTTTTATCCGCCTGTGCACGCAGACTGTGTACCGCCGGTCCCTTCGACTTATTCAGCATCTTCGACTGCAGGAAGGTCTGATCGATGACTTTTCCCATCTCACCGCCGAGCGCATCCAGCTCACGAACGAGATGCCCCTTCGAGCTGCCGCCAATATGCGGATTACATGGCATGAAAGCGATGCTGTCGGCGCTCACCGTAAATACCACAGTCTCCAGTCCGAGACGTGCGGTCGCAAGTCCTGCCTCACATCCGGCATGGCCCGCCCCGACGACGATCACATCATATCTCTCTTCTACTACTGACATTCCAGTCTCCTATCTCTACTTACCCATACAGAACTTCGAAAAGATTTCATTGACCAGATCCTCGGATACCTGTTCTCCGAGGATATAGCCGAGCTCCTCATAGGCCCGCATCAGATCGATCGTATAAAAATCCTCCGGCATATCCATCGTGATGGAGCGCAGCACCTCCTCGAGTGCCTTCGCGGCTTCACCGAGACAGTACTTATGACGCTCGTTTGTGATGATCACCTGATCGTTGAAGCGGAGCTCCTCATGGAAAAACATCGCTCGTATCTTCTCTTCCAGGAGGTCCATCCCGGTCTCCTGCTTCGCACTGATGGAGAGCACCGGACGGCCCGTCTTTTTCTCGAGCTCCTCCTCGCTGATCACTGCCTGAAGATCTGATTTATTCATCAATACGATGCACTTCCGATCGCCGAGCTCCCCGATGATCTGTTCATCCGACGCATCCAGTGGTACCGACGCATCCACGACATAGATCAGGAGATCTGCATCCGATGCCGCCTTCAGCGCACGCTCCACACCGATTTTTTCGACGGTATCCTCGGTTGCACGGATACCGGCCGTATCCACGATGGTGAGGCTGACGCCCTTCAGATTGATATGCTCCTCCAGCGTATCGCGTGTCGTGCCTGCGATATCGGTGACGATCGCACGATCTGCACCGACGAGTGCATTGAGCAGGGAGGATTTACCGGCATTCGGCTTCCCCAGGATGACGGTACGGATGCCCTCCCGAAGTCGACGTCCGTCATCCGCGCTGGCGATCAGCTGTCGTATACCGGACAGAATCATCTCGACATGTGTTTTTAACTGATCCGTAAATCCATCGAGCGAGATATGCTCCGGATCATCGAGTCCCGCCTCGATGAAGGCATCATCCTCGAGAATCTGCGCACGATAGCCCTTGATTTCTCTCGAAACCGAACCGCGGAGCTGACGAACGGATGCTTTCAGTGCGTTTTCATTTTCAGATGTGATGATATCGCCGACGGCCTCTGCCTCTGAAAGATCGATACGCCCATTCAGAAACGCACGCTTCGTAAACTCTCCAGGCTCCGCAAGACGTGCACCGGCCCGCACCACGGCATCGAGAATCTTCCGCATCATGAGCACACCGCCATGACAGTCGATTTCCACCGTATCTTCACCCGTATACGAACGCGGCGCAAGCATCGTCAGGATCAGAACTTCATCGAGCGGCTCCTTACCATCATAGATGAACCCATACTTGATGCGATGCGTTTCCGAGATATCCACTGCGTGACCGCTCTTCGAACGGACGAGTGTCGACACGATCGGAACCGCTTCCGGCCCGCTGACACGTATGATTCCTATACCGGATTCGACGGCAGCCGTCGCCAGTGCACAGATCGTATCCTCTCTCATCTCGTCTCCCTTCAAAAAAGCGGACAGTTATCCACCATAATCATCCTAAAACTCCACTTATTCTAATAGCTAATCCGCTTATTTGCAATACGTTTAAAAGCATACAAAAATCCCGCATGCATCGCATACGGGATCCTGTTATCCACATTTTTATCGAAGGAAGCTCCGATTCGGTGGATTATGCATTTTCTGTTGTCTCTTCAGCCACAGCTGCTGCTTCTGCAACTGGCGTCTCAACGACCGGAGCTTCTGCTTCGACCGCTGTTACCGGCTTCTCCTGACGCTTCTCATCCTGTGGATACGGCTTCCGGTCCTTCTTCTTCATGTAGATGATGACATGACGGAACGGCTCCTCACCCTCGGAACGGGTGGTTACATAGCGATCATTCTGCAGTGCACTATGAATGATGCGACGCTCGTACGGATTCATCGGCTCGAGTGCCACCGGCTTTCTGGATCGACGAACCTTATAGGCGATATTTCTTGCAAGATTACGAAGAGTCGCCTCTCTTCTTGAACGATAGTCCTCGGTATCGAGCTTTACGCGGATGTAATCCTCCTTGTGCTCCTTATTGATCACGAGGGAGGTCAGATACTGCAGAGAATCGAGTGTCTGTCCACGCTTACCGATCAGGATACCCATATCCGGGCCTTCCATATTGAGGAGAAGCTCATTATTGGCATGATCGAAGGAAGCGCTGATGTTGACATCCATGTTCATCCCCTTCATCAGCGCTGTGATGAACTCCTCGGCCTGCTTCTGTGCTGCCGCTGCTTCTTCCGGGGAAACCGGCTTGATCTCGTGTACCTTATGCTCCGGCTCCGGGGTATTCAGGATCGACATATCCTTTATCTCATAGCCACCGCGCGGGTAACGCTTTCCGGAAACACGATCATTACGACGCTCACCACGATTACCGCGCTCATTACGATCATTACGATCACGTCTCGGACGACGCTCACCACGATCACTGCGCTCACGACGCTCCGGACGTGCTGCGCGATCTGTATCCGCTCTGTTCTCGGACTTCGGACGCTCATCCTTTTTATCAGCAGCATCGACCGGCGCATCCGCGGCCTTCTTCTCTGCAGGCGCTGCCGGCTTTTCAGCGACCGGCTTCTTCGGAGCTGCAGGCGCCGGCTTCTTCTCCGCTGCCTTACCGCTCGTGATATTATGAATCTCCTTCTCGAGACGCTCGAGATCGGACTTCTGAGAAGCCGCCTTTACGGAAGCCTCGATGATCCATGGCTTCGCACCGATACCGAAGAGACCCGACTTACCCTCGACAAGCACAGTGTAATCCAGGCGATCAGATGTGATCCCAAGCTGAATCAGGGCCTTGGTGATGGCTTCATCCTTTGTTTTGGCTGAAACTCTGATTTTATCCATGATAAACCTCTTTACTTCTTGTTCTTCTCGTTCTTCTCATTATACATCTGAACCATATTGGCCTTCGATGCCAGAGATCCTGGTGCTGCATTACGATTGTAATACTCTGTGGACTCCTTCGTCTTCGCACTCTGCTTTGCAATGACAGCCATGCGGTTCTCCTCGGCCGTATTTGCCATCGCCTTTGCCTTCTCGATGCGCTTCTCTACAGACTTCTCATCGATTGGCGGGAGACCCTTCTTCGCACGCTTCTTATTGGTCTTTTCCATCGAAGCCTGCAGAAGCTCCTGATCCGAGAACTTACCGAAGTACTTGTTCATCATGATCTGCTGAATGATCATAAAGAAGGAAGAAGCACACCAGTACAGACCGATACCAGATGCGAAGGTGAAGCAGAACCATACCGACATGAGCGGCATCATCATGTTCATGCTCTTCATCATCTGCGCGGACTGATCATTGCCCTCTGCCATACCTGCATTCTGTGCAGACATGAGCTTCGCACTCAGGTACTGCAGAAGACCGGCGAGGATCGGGATGATCCAGTAAACGTTCGGTACGAAGCCCATCGCACTCGGTGCGGTGGAGAGGTTGATACCGAGGAAGTTATTGATATGTGCGGACTGCTCTGCAGCGGTCTGAATCGCATTGACCGCATTCGCGTCGGTGAACACACCCTGAAGTGCGGTCCACTGACTCGGGTTCAGCTTGTACAGAAAATCGATGATGAAATTTCCGATCTGATCCGCCGTGTAGGAGACATTCTCACCGATACCGAGATTATGAAGCTGTGTCAGGATGTTCTTCATGCCGTTATCGGTCGCGAAATCCACGAGCTTCTGGGCTGCGGACGAACCACCGATGGCATTCATGACGTTCTCGTAGATGGAGTATACGTGCGGAACGTAGGCAGGGATGTTCATGATGATACGATACAGCGCGAAGATGATCGGCATCTGAAGAAGGAGCGGCAGACATCCACCGGTCATGGATGTACCGTACTTCTCATAGAGGGCCTTCATCTCCTCCTGCTGCGCCATCATGGACGCATTGTCCGTTTTATTCTTATACTTATCCTGGATCGCCTTCATCTCCGGCTGCATGATCTGCATCATACGGGAAGACTTCTGCTGGTTAAGGCTGGTCGGGAAAAGAAGAATTCTCATAACAAGGGTAAAGATAATGATCGCGAGACCGATATTACCGATACCGATATTCTCGAGCGAAAGATAGATCACGTTCATGATCGCGCCGAGCACATTTACGATTGCATTCCAGATCGGTCCCAGAATAGGAATCGTTGACGTATTTTTTGTAAGTACAACTAAGGATAAAAAGTCCAAGATTTACCTCCGGATTAGGGAACAGGATCATAACCGCCCTTGGCCCATGGATTGCATCGCAGGATGCGCCATGCCGCCAACAATGAACCTTTGATACACCCGTACTTTCTGATTGCTTCAATGGCGTATTGAGAGCAAGTCGGTGTATATTTGCAGTGAGCACCAATGTAAGGCGAGATACACTTCTGATATCCACGGATCATCACGACCATGAGTTTCGAAATCATATATACTCCCTTCCGATGCGTCTTTCCCCGTTTTAAGGTTTCACGTCCATTTTCTCTAAACGAAACGAGTTTTTTCCTATAATAATATCAATATATAGATTACGATTATCTACATATTGATACACACGCATCGCACTGTCCCACTTCAATACATATTATACGGTCGGCTTCTGTTTTTCCTCCGTATCTTTAATTAAGATATGATGCCTGTTCAAAAGATTGAGATACTGCTGCTCAATCTGCTGATAAGTACAGTAATTCGCCTTTCCGCGAATCACGATGATGATGTCTAGCCCCTGTTTCACTCTGAAATCATTTAATCTGAAGATTTCACGCATCTTCCGCGCAAATGTATGACGCACGACCGAGTTTCCGATCTTCTTCGAACAGGAAACACCTAAACGGTTGTGCCTGCATCCGTTCTCACAAACATACATCACGAGCGCGCTCGACGCATACGATCGGCCGGTCTGATAAGCTCTCTGAAAATCACTATTCTTTTTTACGGATGGAAATCGCTTCATCTTCTCAAAAAACCTCTCCCGCCTGTGTATTTCTGTTCAATGCTGTCGACTCGTCTCCTCCCGAACGGTGTTCTCAGGCACAGCGCGCCCGCAGAACCCCCTCGGAAAACAGACACTGTTATATGAAAAAAGACCGCTTTCAAAAGCGGTCTTCATCATATGTCGTGGATTAAACGGTTAATGCTGCTCTACCTTTTGCTCTTCTGGCAGCCAGTACCTTTCTACCGCCTGCGGTTGCCATTCTGGCTCTGAATCCATGAACCTTGGATCTCTGTCTGGTCTTTGGCTGTAAAGTCATTTTTCCCTTGTGCATATACTGACACCTCCTTTTCTGATAATCTTTCAGGACTCCATTGAATTTTCAGTTTTCAATGTTGGACTCCTTTAATAGCCCTTCGTCCTGAAGCAACTTCAGATCTAGGGTAAACATCGCTTGTATATTATATAGAAAAGCTTTTTTTTCGTCAATCCTTTATTTATACACTTTATCAACATTTTTATCCACTTTTCAACAGTATAAAAATCTGTCCACAAATTGTGTACAAAATGTGGATAAGTGGAGTACCAGGCTGACCGGAATTTTGAAAAAGCACAGAATTGCGTCATTTTGATGTGGAAAAACAGATGTTCACAAGTGCTTATCCACATACTAAGTGGCATTGCCTTGCTATTCTATCCACAATCGTTTATAATTTATTCGTGATTTTATCGTTTAAGGAGCATCTCATGAACGATTTTGAGACGATTAGAAAAAACTGGGATGATATTCTGAAGAATATGAAGGAGGAGCATGACATCCTCCCTGTATCCTTTGATACATGGCTGAAACCGCTCAGACTGTTTGATTTTATCAACGGTCAGCTGCTGATTCTCGTACCGGAAGAAGGCTATATCAAGTATCTCGATAAGAAGTATTCCTTATTTTTAAAGGTAGCGGTCGAAGAAAAGACCGGCATTCCTGTCGAGATTCTTTTTATGGTGGAAAAAGATGCCCGCGACTATGTGAAGCATCTTCAGGGCATCTCCAGCGAGAAAAAAGATCCGGAAGTGCTGTTTGCAGAAACACTGAAGGAAGCAAATCTGAATAGTGAATATACCTTCGACACCTTCGTCGTCGGTTCGAGTAACAACCTGGCGCATGCAGCATCCCTCGCGGTCGCTGAATCACCGGGCGAGATCTATAACCCGCTCTATATCTATGGAGGCGCCGGTCTCGGAAAGACGCATCTGATGCATTCGATTGCACACTTTATATTAAGAAACAATCCGAACGCGAAGATCCGTTATGTCACCTCGGAAACCTTCATTAACGAGTTCGTCGATTCCATCCGAAACAAGAACAACATGTCGCCGGCCGACTTCCGTAACCGTTACCGCGAGCTTGATGTTCTGCTGATCGATGATATCCAGTTTATTATAGGTAAGGAAGGAACACAGGAAGAGTTTTTCCATACCTTTAATACCCTGTATGAAAATAAGAAGCAGATCGTCATCGCTTCCGATAAACCGCCGAAAGACATCGATAATCTCGAGGATCGACTCCGTTCACGATTCGAGGTCGGCCTGATCGTCGATATACAGATGCCGGACTTCGAAACACGTATGGCTATCCTTCGCAAGAAGGAAGAGCTTATGAATGTAAACATTGACAACGAGATCATCAAGTATATCGCGACGAATATCAAGTCGAACATCCGTGAGCTCGAGGGTGCACTGACGAAAATCGTGGCCATGTCCCGCCTGAAGGGCCAGTCCATCGATCTCCCGCTCGCCGAGGATCTTCTGAAGGATCACATCACACCGGATGGACCGAAGGAAGTGACCCCTGAGCTGATCATCACGACCGTTGCAGAACACTTCGGCATCACGAATCTCGAGATCGCTTCGCAGAAGAAAAGCAAGGAGATCGTCTACCCTAGACAGCTTGCGATGTACCTCTGCCGTACGATGACCGAAGCGCCGTTGAAAACCATCGGTGAGTACCTCGGCGGACGCGATCATACGACGATTATGCATGGTATCGATAAGATATCCACAGAATTACGCACAAACGAACAATTGAAATCCACAATTGAGACCCTGAAGAAAAAAATCTCACCTTGAGCGTCTGATCGTGACCTGATTTGTTCACAGTGTGTAAAGCAACTGTCAACCGAGTTGTCAGATGCTCAAAATAACGTAATTATGCCGTGAAAATGACTTTTTCACATTTCCACAGCCCCTAATAATAGTACTAGCAATTAAAAGAATTAATTAAATATAAAGAGAGGCCGCCTCATGAAACTGCAATTCAAGAAAACTGATCTGATCAACGCGATCAATATCGTATCCAAAGCTGTTCCGTCGAAAACCACGATGTCGATTCTCGAGTGTATCCTCGTCGATGCATCCAATGGAAAAATCGAACTCGTAGGTAACGATGCAGAATTCGGTATCCAGACGGTATGTAACGGTACGATCATCGAAGCCGGTAAGGTTGCGCTGGAAGCGAAGATTTTCTCTGAGATCATCCGCCGTCTTCCGGAAGCATCCGGAATCGAAGTCACGATCGAGACCGATGAGCGTAACAATACCATCATCACCTGTGAGAATTCTGTATTTAAGATCGCCGGTCGTGATGGTAATGAGTTCACTGCCCTTCCAAAAATCGATAAAAACCAGTCTGTGTCACTCTCTCAGTTCATGCTGCGCCAGATTATTTCACAGACCATCTTCTCCATCGCTGCCAATGACAGTAATAAAAAGATGACCGGTGAACTTTTTGAGGTCAATGGCGATGATTTCACCGTCACTTCCCTCGATGGTCACCGTATTTCGATCCGTCGCATCAAGCTGAATCAGAATTATGATGCGGCCAAGGCCATCGTTCCTGGTAAAGCACTGAACGAGCTCAGTAAAATTCTGTCCGGTGGAGTTTATGATGAAGTCATCGTCTACTTCTCCATGAATCACATCATGTTTGAGTTTAATGACACACTCGTCGTGACGAGACTCATCGATGGTGATTACTTCCATGTAGCACAGATGCTGTCCGAGGATTATGAGACGAAGATCATCGTAAACCGTAAGAACTTCCTCGACTGTCTCGATCGTTCGACGATTTTCGTAAAGGATAATGACAAGCAGCCGCTGGTTCTGAAGATCGAGGAAAATGTACTCGGCCTGAAGATCAAGACCGACCTCGGTACGATGGATGCGGAAATCGCCATCCGGAAAACCGGAAACGATCTGATGATCGGCTTCAATCCGAAGTACCTCGTGGATGCACTTCGTGCCATCGAGGATGAGGAGGTTACCATCTACATGTCGATTCCTCGTTCTCCTTGCTTCATCCGTGATGATAAGAAGACCTACAATTATATGATTCTGCCGGTAAACTTTAACGCAGACGCATATTGAATACATGCATAATTATACATGAATAAAATTTATAATTATGCGCCATAAAAAGATGACACGATACTGATCTGCCTGCCACACAGACATCATAGCGACCCGGCGCCCTGTGGGCGCTGCTCTCGCGTGCTATAGAATGATAATTGAAACACTGGAATTAAAGAATTACAGAAATTATGACCATCTGAAATTAGAGCTGAGTCCCGGAACGAATATTTTTTTCGGCGACAATGCACAGGGAAAAACCAATGTACTCGAAGCCATCTTTCTGGCCTGTACATCGAAATCCTACCGGATCACCCATGACCGGGATCTGATCCAGTTCGGTCATGATGAAGCGCATATTAAGATGGAGACCCGGAAACGCAAGGTTCCCTACCGTGTTGATATGCACTTGAAAAAAAATAAACCGAAGGGCATCGCCATCGATGAGATTCCGATCCGTCATGCCTCGGAACTCTTCGGTATCGCGAACGTCGTCTGCTTCAGTCCGGAGGATCTCAGTCTCATCAAGGATGGACCGGCGCTTCGGCGCCGCTTCATGGACCTCGAGCTCTGCCAGCTGGATAAGGTGTACCTGTACAACCTGGCCCGCTATAATCGAACACTCAATCAGCGGAACAAGCTGCTGAAGGATATGATCGTTCGACCGGCCCTGGCCGATACGCTGTCGGTATGGAATGAACAGCTCTGCCTCTATGGCGAGCAGGTCATCACCATCCGGGAGGAATTTATCCGGGAGCTTCAAAGTATCATCGGTCGCATTCATCATCAGCTGACCGGAGGTGTCGAGGAGCTCAGCATCAGCTACGATCGAAATGTCGCAGCAGAAAATTTTGCGACGGCGCTCGAGCGAAACGGTGAACAGGAAAAACGCCAGCATCTGACACTGGTCGGACCACATCGTGATGATCTCTGCTTTACGATCGATGGGAAGGACATCCGGAAATTCGGATCGCAGGGGCAGCAGCGGACGGCAGCGCTGGCGCTGAAGCTGAGTGAGATCGAGCTTGTGCGGCAGCGCATCGATGATCATCCGATTCTGCTGCTCGATGATGTACTGTCAGAGCTGGATTCGAAGAGACAGAATTATCTTCTGGATCTTCTCTCTGATACGCAGAACATCATCACCTGTACCGGCCTCGATGAGTTCGTCAATCATCGTTTTCATATCGATGAGCTCTTTCATGTGGTTAATGGAACGGCGACGAAGGTTGAAAATCTGAAGACGCTGTACAGCACGTCAGAAAAATAAAATGCGTGTATGCATACCTTTCCATGGCATGTATCACGATAGGATAGTAACAATTGCAGTTTCCTGCTGTTCCAGGCGGGTAGTCAAAGGAGAAAGCTTCAATGGCAATAGAAAAAAATGAAAATGAAGATCTGCAGCGTGAAGAGGAGCTCATGAAGGGCTCGTCTGATTATGGCGCAGATCAGATTCAGATTCTGGAAGGACTCGAAGCAGTTCGGAAGAGACCTGGCATGTATATCGGCAGCACCTCCATCCGTGGTCTCCATCATCTCGTCTATGAGATCGTGGACAACTCCGTTGATGAGGCCCTGGCGGGTTTCTGTGACTGCATCACCGTCACCATCGAGAAGGATAATTCCATCACCGTACAGGATGACGGTCGAGGTATTCCGGTCGACATTCAGAAGAAGGCCGGCAAGCCGGCACTCGAGGTCGTCTTCACCGTCCTGCATGCAGGTGGTAAGTTCGGCGGCTCCGGTTATAAGGTATCCGGTGGTCTCCATGGCGTCGGTGCGTCCGTCGTCAATGCTCTCTCAAGCTGGCTCGAGGTTTCCGTTTTCAAGGGCGGAAAGATCTACAACATGAAGTTCGAGCGCGGTAAGGTGGTTCAGCCGATGACCATCATCGGTGAGTGCGATGAGAGTCAGCATGGAACGAAGGTTCACTTCCTTCCGGATCCGGAGATCTTCGAAGAGACCGTATATGATTACGATACCCTGAAGGTTCGTCTCCGTGAGACGGCATTCCTCACAAAGGCGCTGAAAATCACGCTGCTCGATGCGCGTGAAGGGAAGGAGCAGGAAAAGACCTTCCACTACGAGGGTGGTATCAAGGAGTTCGTACAGTATCTCAACAAGGGCAAGGAGCCACTGTATCCGGACGTCATCTACTGTGAGGGCGAGCGGGATCATGTGTTCGTCGAGGTCGCGATGCAGCACAACGACTCCTATACCGAGAATACCTATACCTTCGTCAATAACATTAATACCCCGGAGGGTGGAACCCACCTCACCGGCTTTAAAAACGCAATCACGAAGACCTTTAACGATTACGCCCGCAGTAATAAGCTCCTGAAGGAATCGGAGCCGAATCTGAGTGGTGATGATATCCGTGAGGGTCTCACGACCGTCATTTCTGTTAAAATCGAGGATCCGCAGTTCGAGGGACAGACCAAGCAGAAGCTCGGAAACTCCGAGGCGCAGACCGCAGTTCAGAACATCGTCGGTGAGCAGCTCACCTACTATCTCGAGCAGAACCCGAGTGTAGCGCGCGCCATCTGTGAGAAGTCTGTACTCGCCCAGCGTGCGCGTGCAGCGGCGCGTCGTGCCCGTGATCTTACGAGAAGAAAGTCGGCGCTCGATGGTGTCGGTCTTCCGGGTAAGCTCGTCGACTGTAACTCGAAGGATCCGAATGAGTGCGAGATCTTCATCGTCGAGGGAGATTCTGCACTGGGACCTGCGAAGGATGGACGAAATGTACATACCCAGGCGGTACTGCCGCTCCGTGGTAAGGTACTGAATGTACAGAAGGCACGCCTCGACCGCGTCTATGCGAACGAGGAAATCAAGGGTATGATCACCGCCTTCGGTACCGGCATTAACGAAGACTTCGATATCTCGAAGCTCCGCTATAACAAGATCATCATCATGACGGATGCCGATGTCGATGGTGCACATATCGCGACCCTCATGCTGACCTTTATTTACAACTTCATGCCGGAGCTGATCAAGCAGGGGCATGTATACCTGGCACAGCCACCACTTTTCAATATCACGAAGAACAAGAAGCACTACTACGCTTACTCCGATGAGGAGTACCAGGATATCCTGAAGCAGATCGGTGCCGAGGGTACGGATGTATCCCGCTTCAAGGGACTCGGTGAGATGGATACAGAGGAGCTCGCAGAGACCACCATGGATCCGGAAACCAGAACGCTTCTTCGTGTGAATATGAATGATGACGATCGGGCAGATCTCGACGTCACATTCACCACGCTGATGGGCGATCAGGTCGAACCAAGACGTGAATTCATCGAAGAGAACGCGAAGTACGTCACGAATCTCGATGTCTGATTTTAGTGAATTCGGAGGATAAAATTTTGGAACCAAATGTTTTTGATAAGGTCCAGGATGTAGATCTCAAGAAGACCATGGAAAACTCGTATATCGATTATGCGATGAGTGTCATCGTATCGAGAGCGATTCCGGATGTCCGGGATGGTCTGAAACCGGTTCAGCGCCGTGTACTCTATTCACTGCAGTCACTCGGTGTAACCCCGGATAAGAAAACGAAGAAGTGTGCCACCATCGTCGGTGAGTGTATGGGTAAATTCCATCCGCATGGTGACTCCTCGATTTATGGTGCCCTGGTTTATATGGGCCAGAGCTGGTCGATGCGCCATGTCCTGGTCGATAAGCAGGGAAACTTCGGTTCGGATGATGGCGACTCTCCTGCCGCTATGCGTTATACCGAGGCGAAGATGTCGAAGCTGGCCGGTGAGATGCTTGCCGGCATCAATAAGGACACCGTTGACTTCATGCCGAACTTCTCCAACGAGTACGACGAGCCGACGGTGCTGCCGGCGAAGTTCCCGAATCTGATCGTGAACGGTGCCACGGGTATTGCGGTCGGCATGGCGACGAACATCCCGCCACATAATCTCCGGGAGGTCATCCGCGCGGTGGACCTCATCATTGACAATCGCATAAAGGATCAGGAAACGACCCTGGAGGATATCATGAAGGTGATCCCGGGGCCTGATTTCCCGACCGGTGGGATCATCCTCGGTCGTAAGGGCATCGAGGAGGCGTATCGTACCGGCCGCGGCAAGATCAAGCTTCGTGCCGTGTGCGAGATCGAGCCGATGCAGAACGGCAAGCATCGCATCGTGGTGAAGGAGCTTCCGTATCTCGTTTATCGTTCGAGGGTCATCGAAAATATCGCAAATCTGGTCAAGGATAAGAAAATCGACGGCATCACTTATATCAACGATGCCTCCGGTAAGGGCTCCACAGCGAAGATCAACATCGAGCTTCGGAAGGATGTGAACCCGAATGTCATCCTGAACCAGCTTTATAAGCATACCCAGCTGCAGACTACCTTCGGTGTCATCATGCTCTGCATCGTGAACGGCGAGCCGAAGATCCTGAACCTCCAGCAGATTCTCGACGAGTATCTGAAGCATCAGGTCAATGTCTTCACCAGACGCACGAAGTATGATCTCAATAAGGCGCAGGAGCGTGCGCATATCTTAGAGGCACTCCTCGTCGCCGTCGATCATATCGATGAGATCGTACATACCATCCGTGCAGCTGCGAACACAGAGCAGGCGAAGCTGGATCTCTCTGCGAAGTTCGGCTTCGACGACGGACAGGCACAGGCAATCGTAGACATGCGTCTGCGTGCCCTGACCGGCCTCGAGCGCGACAAGCTGAAGGATGAGTATGACGAGCTCGAAAAGAAAATCGCATACTACAACGAGATTCTCGGTGATCCGAAGAAGATGCTCGGCGTGATCAAGGGTGAGATCGACGTCATCGCAGATAAATATGGCGATGATCGTCTCACGAAGTTCGGCTACGATGATTCCCTCGAGGATGAGGATCTGATTCCGGATGATGATATCGTGATCGCAGCGACCAGACTCGGTTATGTCAAGCGTATGTCACCGGAGAACTTCAAGCAGCAGAACCGTGGCGGTAAGGGTATCAAGGGCATGCAGACCATCAATGATGACATCATCGAGGATCTGTTCATGGCGACGAACCACCACTACATCATGTTCTTTACAAACACCGGACGCTGCTTCCGCATCAAGGCGTATAATATCCCGGAGGCATCCCGTACCTCCCGTGGTACGGCACTCGTGAATCTCCTGCAGCTCGGACCGGATGAGCATGTCACCGCCAGCTTCGCGCTGACGGATGACTATCCATCCTCCGATCAGTATCTCCTGCTTGCGACGAAGAACGGTATGGTGAAGAAGACTCCGATTGCGGATTATGCCAATATCCGTAAGACCGGTCTCATCGCGATGACGCTGCGGGACGATGACCAGCTCATCGAAGCGAAGCTGATCGATGCTGGTGAAGATATCATGATCGGTACCAGAAACGGTATGGCGATCCGTTTCAACGAGACAGATGTTCGTGTCACCGGTCGAAGCTCGATGGGTGTACGCGGCATCAGCCTCGATGCGGATGATGAAGTTATCGGCATGCAGAAGCTCAGCCAGGGTGACTACGTGCTGGTTGTATCTGAAAAGGGTATGGGCAAGCTGACCCACGTCGATGAGTTCAAGGCCCAGAAACGTGGCGGTAAGGGCCTCCACTGCTATCGCATTACCGAGAAGACCGGTAAGCTCGTCGGCTTCAAGCTGACGTCGAAGGAACGCGAGATCATGCTCATCACAAACGAAGGTGTCATCATCCGGATGTCACTGAAGGATGCGAAGGATATCGGGCGCAATACCTCCGGCGTGAAGTTCATGAACATCGATCCAGATTCCACGACCGTGATCGCATCGATCGCCAAGGTACGTGAATCAACGACCGAAGCCTATGAGGCAGAGCTCGCAGAGACCGAAGCAGATCCAGAGGAATCTGACGAGTTGAACAGCTGATATCAAACCCCTGAGGGCATTCACCGAAAGCACAATACTGCGCGCTCGGAAGACTCTAAAAAGTCACCCCTAAGAAGTACTAGGCCCTCTGCAATCACTGAGTTTTCTTTATGAAAACTCAGCGTTGCAGAGGGTGCTAAGGAAAATTACTCCAAGTACTTCTAAGGGGTGACTTTTTGATTCTTCACGACCTCTCCGTATGGCTTTTGATGACTGTCCTCAGGGAAATCTGATTGTAGGCTGAAAAACAGGCTGAAAAACAGCGAATTTCCGCTGAAATAAAGGTAAAATGCGGGTTGACATCATGTAAATTTATTGGTACTATAGCTAGGCATCCTTAAAAGGGTGCTTTTATTAACCATTTTCCCGGTTTGAGATGATTCATCTCCCTTGGCAGGGATCAGAGGTTAATTCGGAGTAGTACTCAAGAGGCCGAAGAGGCGCCCCTGCTAAGGGTGTAGGTCGGATAAAACCGGCGCGAGGGTTCAAATCCCTCCTACTCCGCTGAGAGTTTTCTTCTGACAGAAAAACATCTGAAAGATATGAAAATTCTTGTTGACAGAGATAACACTTTTTGATAAAGTATTTTCTCGTCACCAGAAAACGGAGATTCAAATGAAGCGTCTCGCTTCCAGATGAATCAAAAATTTCTGAAAAAGTGCTTGACAAGCATAAAACAGCTTGATAAAATATGCAAGCTGTCGCAAAGAAAGCATAACGAACCTTGAAAATCAAAGATCGATTAATAC
>ERZ1026856.376-NODE-376-length-29274-cov-6.838427_pt1 | contig 29274 bp, 29 predicted proteins | sample MGYA00380158_ERZ1026856 | MGnify/ENA primary metagenome ERZ1026856 (study PRJEB33269, sample SAMEA4719794) | human gut metagenome | biome: human-associated habitat; feature: organic feature; material: feces | place: Cameroon | collected 2013-10 ...
TTCTGTTCCAGAAGGAGGGCATCAACACGATGGAGGCGTCCGGGGAGCTGCTGTTTACGATCCTTTCGTGCTTCGCGCAGGAGGAGAGTCGGAGTATTTCGGAGAATACGAAGTGGGGCATTCGGAGCAAGTTTCAGAAGGGCATCCCGCATGTGAATACGACGCGGCTGTTCGGCTTCAATAAGGATGCGGATGGACAGCTGTGCGTGGATCCGGAGCAGGGCGCGGTCGTGCGGCGGATTTTCCGGGATTACCTCATGGGGTTCGGCGAGGGAGAGATCGCACGGAGGATGCGGCAGGAGGGGATTCCCGGGATTACCGGTACATCGCGCTGGTCCTCGACGACGGTGCGGCGAATGCTTCAGAATGAAAAATATCAGGGAGATCTGCTGCTTCAGAAATACTACACGGTGAGCTTTCTGACCGGGGAATGTGCGCGCAATGAGGGCGCGCTGGATCAGTATTTCGTGATGGATGCGCATGAGGGCATCGTCTCGCGGGAGGAGTGGGAAGCGGTGCAGCAGGAAAGGGCGCGGCGGCTGGCGTATCGGGAGAAATATCAGCTGAAGAAGCTGGAGAATACGAATCCGTTTTTTAACCGAATCCGGTGCGAGGCTTGTGGTGGGATGGTCGTGCGCGGGTATGGCAAAGCCGGGCGGGAGCCGTTCTGGCGTTGTGGCGCGGCCTGTCGAAAACATAAGGGGACAAGCACGCGGACGACATTTCCGGAGCAGGAAATTCGGTGGGTGATGTGGACAGCGTGGGCGCAGCTCGTCGAGAACCGCGCGGTGTATGAGATGAAATGGCGCGCGACAATGGAAAGTTCGGAGACATTGGCTCTCGAGAAGGTACGGGCGCGACAGATGATGACGCTGATGGAGAGCGCGGATGGGCCAGGAAACGAGCCGGAAGGCAAATGGGCTGACACGGACGGCGGCGCGGCAGGAAGGGGATGGTTTGGCGTGGACGGCGGCGCGGCAGGAAGAGGAGTGGCTGACGCAGCAGGAGGATGGTTTGGCGGATGTTCAGAGGAGCGCGTGGCTACGGAGATATGGGAGGGCGATGCGTGGATCCGGATGGTGCTTGGGTACATGATTGCCGGAGAAGGAGAATACAGGGTTGGATTTCTCGACGGAAGTGAAGTGACGGTGAGGGTAGTAAACGGCGCGTGATGATGTGAAGACGGAGGCATTGGCGGATGGCGGGGAGCAGGCCGCGGAAAGAAACAAACTCCCAGGAGAGGCGAGGGGCGACTGAACTAGTACACCGTTCTTAAAATAAAAATAATTTCCGCGTGCAAACGTGTTGACAACAAGTTTTTTATTTCGTACAATAAGGACAACAAAAGAAGAGATGCGATGGCGATGCTTCATCAAATTGATTCTTAACTCAGTGTAATGCAGATGGTAGAAAGTCATAGGCGATGCTTCAATGATTCGAGATCTGCATTAAAAAAAGAATAAGGGAGGGTAACCCGATGGGATACAGAAGCCCGAATGATCAGTAAAACCCCAGTACTAGTGAAGATAACCTGGTACTGGGGTTTTACGTTGTCTGTATTCTTTTCGAGACATTCTTATCACGTAAAAGCCTGTCCGCGCTCAGAACATGGGAGATATCTGAAAATGAACTTATCAAAAATACATCACGTCGCAATTATTGTATCGGATTACGAAGCAGCCAGAGATTTCTATGTGAACAGGCTTGGGTTTTCCGTGGTCAGAGAAAACTATCGACTGGAGCGGAAGGACTGGAAGCTGGATCTGCGCATCAATGAACATACGGAGCTGGAGATTTTTGCAGAAGCAGATCCGCCGAAGCGTGTGAATCGACCGGAAGCCTGTGGGCTCCGGCATCTGGCGTTCTGTGTGGGCAGTGTAGAGCAGACGGTGAAAGAGCTGGAAGAAGTCGGCGTTGTATGCGAACCGATTCGAGTGGATGAGTACACCGGAAAAAAGATGACATTCTTTCATGACCCGGATGGACTGCCGCTGGAGTTGCATGAGTGAAGAAAATAAGGGACGAGGCGCCGAGATTGATTTAATGAGAATCAGCTTTGTTGCTTTACTGTTATATGTAGCTGTTGCTGAAGGCGGCAGGAGATGTGAAGCCGGAATCGTTTGACCTGAGGGAAGAAACGGTTTCGATGGCGGTTACTGGCATTTAGCTATATTCATGAACGATATTTCAATGAGGTCAGTGAGTCCAAGCACATAAAGAAATTGATTTTTCGAGAGGATGTGAATACAATATTAATGAAAGCGGATAAACAAAGAGTTGCCAGATTATGCGAAGGAGGTGTTATAAATGGCTACGTCGAGTATATTTACGAACATTGTTATCAATGAGCCGAAGAAAGTAGAAAAGTTTATTGAAGCGCTTGAAACATCCAGCCATGATCCTGCGTGGAAGCCGACAACGCCAGTTAAGCCACCGCTGACTGATATTGAGGCGATCCGTAAACTGATGTCAAAGAGAGGTTCAGCAAAGTGAATCATTATGTGGCAGTAAACATTCTGGATATGTTAAATGCAATCGGAGAGGATGCCGTAAAAAATATCCTTTCCGATTTTTTATATCCTAAGAATCTTGAAATTGAAAGTTTTGCCAAACAAAACGCATTGGAATTTGCAAAGCGAAAAATGTCGATTACATATCTGGTGATTGATGAAGAAGGTCAGTTGGCAGCTATTTTTGCCTTGACACACAAGGCAGTCCAGCTTACAAATGAAGGATTATCAGGCTCAATGCGCAAAAAGATAGAACGTCATGCCAGATTGGATGAGCAGTCCAATACGTATATGCTTTCAGCGTTCCTTATTGCGCAGTTTGGAAAGAATGCTCAATACGCAGAAACAATTACCGGCAATGAACTGATGGATATGACAATGAATATTTTGGCTGCTGTCCAGCGGGAAATTGGTGGTGGTATGGTGTATTTGGAATGCGAAGATAGGCCAAAGCTATTGGCGTTCTATGAGAATGAACAGAATCGCTTTAGAGTTTTTGGAGAAAGATACTCCGATAAAGATCAAGTAAAGTATATTCAACTGCTAAGATTGTTCTGATTGCAGGAACATTGGGGCAGGCCCCGGGAAAAATGATAAAATCCATTCAGAGCGCCAGATTTCTGTGACGACATATAAGAATAACCGGTCTTTTTAGATAGAGAAGTAAATATCAAAGAGAGAAGGAGATTCTACTATGAAAAACAGAAAGTATATTTGTACCGCCGTTGTGATGGCATGTATTCTTGTGTCCGCATCACTTAACGCCTGCTCGTCTGCAAGCGTTCCATCCACGATTACTGTGCAGTCGGCGGAGAATTCCGGTATCTGCGTATCGGGTGAAGAGAAGATCCAGGCAACCCCGGATATCGCTGAGATCACGTATGGCGTGTATACACAGGAGAAGGATGCGAAAAGCTGCCAGACAAAGAATGCAACAGAGGTTGATGCGGTGATTTCTCTATTAAAGGAAAAGGGCATCGACGAAAAAGATATCCAGACAAACAATGTCGGACTTAATCCGATTTATGACTGGAATGATGGAAGAAAGATTACGGGTTACGAAATGACGACAGAGATCGTTGTATCCTCTGTGCCGATCGATGAAGCAGGGACGATCATCAGCGATTCCGTAAATGCCGGGATCAATTCCATTGACTCCGTGCAGTATCAGTGCAGTAACTTCGATGAGCTATATGCGGAAGCGCTTAAAAATGCGATCACGTCTGCGCGAAAGAAGGCAGACCTTATGGCGGAAGCTGGCGGAAAAAAGGTCGTGGCCATGACGCAGGTACAGGAGTTGAGCAGCGGTGATCAGGCAGTTGCATATTCATCAGACAATATGAAACAAATGGCTGTGATGGAGGCGGACAGTGCGGATACAGGAACTTCGCTGATGCCGGGACAGGTAGAGGTAGACGCAGAGGTATCGGTAACATTTTCGATAGAGTGAACAAGGCGGTGAGGCCAAGACGTAATTTATCGCAGGATTTCTGGTGGCACGTGGAGACCAGGTATGCTATATTTATCAATAATAGAGCACGAACGTGTCTTCGTATTATAGTGGAACATTTTGGAGCATGGATCGCAGGATCTGTGCTCTTTTTATAAAGGGGCGTGAAGAAGTGGCTGAAACAAAAGAGGCACTGACCATCACCATGGACGATGGAACGGTAGAAGGAACATTAATCTGTAATCTTGCAGGATGGGATTGTGAAATATATAAACTGCAGCGGGGAAGTCTGAATAAGTATACAAATAATGAGAAATTGAAGGAATGCGGTATTTATTTCCTTGTAGGAGAGCAGAACGGTGAGCCGGCGATTTATGTTGGTCAGGCAAATTCTCGAAACAATGGAAAAGGTGTCCTCGGGAGAGTCATGGAGCACGATAAGTCAACGGAATCTTATTGGCAGGCAGCGTTTCTTCTACATTCTACAAGTAATGGCTTATATGCTACAGAGCTGAACTCCATAATGGTAAGTTTGTCGTTTTGAAAGGTAGTTTAGTCGCTACGGTTCCGAGAGATGCTCATAACGCAAATGATTATAGACATCATAAGTATGCACAACTAATTGATGGTAATGGGAGACTAATACAGGATATCTCGTTTGATAAGGTTTCAGGAGCTTCCTCATTTGTCATCTATGGATCGTCTGATGGCAAAAAAGACTGGAAAGATGTGAAGGGAAAAGCAATCGAGCTGTTTATGGGATAGCCCTGACGGATATTGGAGACCTCGGGAAGCTATGCCGCGGTGATGTACAGCGGATGATCACGGAAACCGGCGGTTATACAGATTATGTACAGGTGAAGATATGAATCAGATGATGATACTTTCGGGCGGTTTGATTTTTGTGGGCTGTGTCGCCCTGTTTCTCTACCTGAAGATTCAGAAATTCCGGCGCTCCGAGCTCGGACAGATCGCGGGCGAACTGCTGCGTGATATCCGTTCCGGCGAGGGTGTCGTGAGCGAAGAAGAGATCGCGCGGACACCGAAGTCCGTTTCGGCGATGGACTCCGTGTACCTGCCGAACATCATGAAGGATTTTCCGGAGTTCAACTGGGCGGAGTGGAAGCTGCGCGTGCAGAACGTCGTCATGCGCTATATGCAGGCCCTGGACGAGGGCAATGCCTCCATCCTCGCAGAGTACCCGGCCGTTCGTAAAAAGGCGGAAGCTGAGATTGCGAACCGCCGCGATACTTCTGCTGAATCTCAATCCGGTTCGCAGCGTTCGAACTCCCTCTCTGCAGACGAAAGACGTAACGCAAACGCCACCGAGGCTACCCCGACAGAATACAAGAACCGTCGCGTCTACCGGACAGCGATCCGCCGCTATGATAAGACGAAGGGGCTCTGCACGATTCACACCGAGACTTCGGCGAGCTACGATGCCAGCGGAAAAACATATCAGACCGTCTACGACGTCGACCTTATCTATGTGCAGGATGCCGACCAGCTTGACGGCGCGATGCTCGGCTACAGCTGCCCGCATTGCGGCGCGCCCGTGACAAAGCTCGGTTATAAGACCTGCGCGTACTGCGGAAGCGCTCTCGAACCGATCAACATCCGCGTCTGGCAGATTCAGGACATCCGTGAAGAGTGAAGCGGGTACATGGGGCTGGCCTCGTGAAGATCTAACCATTGGTTAATCGTTATCTTCCTTGATCCACTGTACACTGGTTGTACGGTGGATTTTTATTGATGTAGGAGGAGTGAGAAAATGAAGAGTTGGAAAAAATGGACGGTTGTTCTGCTGTCGCTGGGCATATGCATTGGCTTTGCCGCCTGCGGAGTGGGCAGCAGTGAAGGCGAAGGTTACTATACCCCCGGTGTGGTTGAGGATACCGACCATGACTTCACCGATGAATATCCGGCGGAGCAACTGGGCTATGACTCCATCGAGGATATGCGCACACAGGAACATGAAATCATCTCTACGGATGATAACGACAATACAGTCGCCGAGGGATACTGGTATCCTGACGGGGATAGGAACAGTACTGTCTATTTTATGGCTCAGAGGGATACCATTTACTGGTATGAATTTGACCCGGAGCAGGGGGATGTTCAAGTGGGCGCTCCGGATGGTATCGTGCTCAAGTTGGGAGATAAGCGCCGCCTTCAGAGCGGGCAGACATTACAATACACAATTTCCAGGGGTCTGGATATGAGCGACAGCAAAATCCGTTTCGAGGGAGACACAACAGAATATTTCTGGAGGGAGCGCTGAAAGGTATCCCTGTGGTTGGGGCCAGCACCTGCGGAGCCGGAGGGACAGAAACTCCGGCTTTTCGATGTAAAGAACTCGGCTGAGCAGCGAAGTTGCGCTATAATATAGCTACTGATTTTGTGAGGGGCTGAGCCCCGGGAGGTGGGCGAGGTATGTATTTATTGAATAACGATCATCCGAATCAGATCGAGGAGACGACATTTGCAGAGCTCGGGAAGAAGGAAAGCTATATCGAGGAGATTCTCCGTAAAAATGTTGATATGATCTGCGATGATGTGGAATCTATGCTGATCGTCGGGCAGCAGGTGAAGAACCAGAAAAACGGTCGAAGCGATCTGACCGCGATGGACGATGATGGAAACATTGTCCTCATCGAGATTAAGCGGGATAAGAAGGATATCGAGCTGCGGCGAGAGGCTTTTGAGTTTCAGGCAATCCGTTATGCGGCGAGCTGCGCGACGATCAAGTCGACAGACGAGCTGATTCAGAATGTTTTTGCGCCGTACGTGGAGAAGCATAAGGCGGAGTTTCAGACGGCGGGGACGCTTACATCGACGGAAATTGCGCAGCGGAGTCTCGATGACTTCATCCGTACAAATGATATTAAGGCATTTAATGAACGTCAGAGAATCGTTCTTGTGGCGTCAGAGTTTGACGAGCAGACGCTTTCGGCGGTGGCATGGCTGAACAGTAATCAGGTGGATATTTCCTGCTATCAGGTAAAACCGTATAAACTGGGCGAGCAGGTTTTACTCGACATGAAGAAGATTCTGCCGGTGCCGGAATTTGATGATTTTTATGTGGATATCGCAGGACCGAAGACGCTGACAAAGGAGCGGAAGCAGGACATCACCCGGCGATCACTGCCGAAGATCGATGCGATGCTGTCATGGGGTGTGGTGAAACCGGAAGCTGTACTCGGCGCAAAGGGCAGAGCAGATGAAGCCATACTGCTTGAAAATGGCCAGGTGAAGGTGAAGTCGACGGGTGAGGTGCAGTCTATGCAGCAGTGGCTCAAGTCGGTCTATGGATGGTCCTCGGTGGAAACGTATGCCTTTGCGATCGATAGGAAATCGGGAAAGTCCCTCGCGGAGCTTCGCGCAGAGTATATGGAGAAAAATCAGCATTAAGCTGAGAAGAGCCGTCATGGCCGGCTTTTTGCTACAATCTTTCATGAACCGGCTGGACTGCCGCTGGAGTTACATAAGTGAAGGACTTCGAGAATAAAGTGCCGAGCCTGGTTCTTGATGAATCTATTTAGGAATTGAAAGCTATTGATTGCTATATGATTCATCTTGAGCTAGAATTGAGTCAGAAAAGGAAAGGAGGGCGGTATATGAAGACGATCAGTATTCGACTAGATGATTCGATTTATGAAGAGCTTGGAGAAATGTTAGATGAAATGGGGCAAACAAAGCAGACATTTTATGAGACATTTACCAGAACAGCTTTAAGAGAAAGAAGTATTCCTTTCATCATCAAAGCACCGTTGCCATCTGTTCACACCGATTTGAATGATAAGATGAAAGCTTTCGCAAGGTTAGAGGCTTCCAGGAAAAGCTTCCACGAAGATATTGATATAGATGAAGAACGCGAGGAGGCAATGAATGAGAAATACGGTATTATTGATTGATACGAACGTTCTTTTAAATTTCATAACCAATCGTGATGATCCGTATCTGGTTCATTGCATAGAAATCGTCAAAAGGTGTGCAGATGGAAGCTGCACTGGGTATATAGCATTTCATACGCTTTCTACACTTTGGTATGTTCTTCGGAAGAGAAACGGTTGCGAGCGTAGAGAGATTTTAAAAGATATCTGTACTATATTTCATGTAGCTACTGCATCGCAGACAGAAATATTAGATGCGATTGAACGGGATTTCTTTACGGACTTTGAGGATTGCCTTCAAGATAAGTGTGCTAAAGATGCAGGTGCTGATTATATCATCACCTGCAATGTGAAAGATTTTGCAAATTCTGAAGTGCCGGCAATCATGCCAGGAGAATTTATTGCGCTTTTAGATCATGAGGATCTTTAAAAAATAATATTTATGAGATTCCGGAGTGACAGCCACTCCGGTTTTTTAATGGGATTGGTGGCGGATTACATTGCAACTGGTACCTATGAAGAACGGAAATCATAATAGAAGAGCTCTGATGATTACATGCATTTTGTATACACGCTGCAATTCATATGATATACAAAAAATTGTATGCTCACCATGCTACAACATAGTTGGATGGAGGAAATGATCAACGAATGAGCAGTTTTGAAAATGTGGAAGTTTTTGAAGATACTAAAAGGATATGTGAAACAAACGGAAAGATCAAGGATTCTCTTGCAAGGTCTGTGGAAAACCAGAAGCTGATTCTGGAAGGGACGGAGCTGGCTGCCGTGGATAAGTTGCGTTTCAAAGAAGAATCAAAGATCGTCGTATCCACAAAGCGGACATTTGAGGCGGCATCAGGCTATCAGGAACAAAAAGTGGCAGTGCATAACTTTGCTTCGGCAACAAATCCTGGCGGCGGTGTGACAAGGGGATCCAGCGCACAGGAAGAGTGCCTGTGCAGATGCTCCGGGCTGTATTTCTGCCTGAGCGTGCCGGAAATGATGAATGGATTCTATTACCCTCATCGGAACGCAAAAAATCCGATCAACAATGCAGATATCATCTATACGCCGGATGTGGCCGTATTCAAGACGGATACGAGCTGCCCGAAATTGATGAATGAGAAGGACTGGTATGATGTTGATGTTATCACCTGTGCAGCGCCGAACCTGCGGGAGAGACCGAGCAATCGGTTCAATAAGGATAACGGCAATCGGGTGGCAAAAATCAGTGACCTGGAACTCCTGGAAATCCATAAAAAGAGGTTGACCAGGATTCTGGATATTGCCGTGCTGAACGGAGCTGAAGTGGTAATTCTGGGGGCTTTTGGATGCGGAGCATTTCAGAACAAGCCGGAAGTGGTAGCGCGTGCTGCAAAAGAAGTGATTACGGACTATCGGCACGCATTTAAAACCATTGAATTTGCCGTATATTGTTCCCCGCGGGATGACACAAATTTTAAGGTATTTAAGCGTGTAATGGGTCAGATGTAAGGAGGTAACGGGATGAACAGAATAAAAAAAGACAGAGATGATTCCGGTACCGCCGGAAGAAAAATGGCTGACGGATGATGAGAATGAGAGCAAGGGCGTAAGTATGCTTTCAATATGCCGGGATTTTCTGAAAAAGGGCAGAAAAGAGGGCTATGATGTCGTCTACATGAAAGGGTTTATGGCGGCGCAGTGTTACGATGAATTTAAAATAAAAATAATTTCCATGCGGAAATTTCTTGACAATGTGTTTTTTATTTCATACAATAAAAACAATAAAAGAAGAGATGCGATGGCGATGCTTCATCAAGTTGATTCTTAACTCAGTGTGATGCAGATGGTAGAAAGTCATAGGCGATGCTTCAATGATTCGAGATCTGCATTAAAAAAAGAATAAGGGAGGGTAACCCGATGGGATACAGAAGCCCGAATGATCAGTAAAACCCCAGTACTAGTGAAGATAACCTGGTACTGGGGTTTTACGTTGTCTGTATTTCTTTTCGCGGATCATCAAATGTCGCTTCTCATGCGACACTATATAAGAAAAACGATATGCTATGGCTGCATGGTTAGAAACCGGGCAGCCATTTTTCGTGGGGCGCAAGCGAGTGTTCGTGATGCTCTTTGAAACCACAACGATGGTGCAGACAGGAAGCTCGGGATAAGCTGAAACTGAGGCGAAAGCCGTGATCGTGAGCCCGAGAGGGCGGGCTTCTGAGGAATATTGGGGCCAGGACCCGGGAAGTTTCGTCGAGCGCGGAAACTATAATGTATACGAAATCAACGAAGCGCTGTTTGCCTTCGACCAGAGCCTGATTGGCGCGTGATGATGTGAAGGCGGAGGCATTGGCTGAAGCCTCTTCTTGACACGAGAGTGGAAAAGTATATCATGTACTTCGTCAAAACAGGATACAGGATAGAAGATAGAAGATAGAAGAGGCTCTTATGGAATATTTCAATTACATCGAACACTACTTCGACATGGCGTCCGCCGTGCCGTTTTTTCTCGTTTCACTCGCCGGGCTCATCCTTGTGATGGGCGTGATTCTCGCCCTCGCGCGCATCCCGCAGCAGCGAAGGCCAATGCAGTCGCCCTCGACGCAGATGCCCGCCCGCACAGCCGTGCCCGCTGTCAGGATTTCGACGAGCGCGACGACGTCCCGCACAGCCGAGCCCGCCGGCCGCTGCTTGATCCGGTGGACACGCGGCCGTACGAGTTCATCGAATCGTTCTACGAGATGGCGTTTGCGAGCACCTCGATTCTGCTCCTGCTGTCCCTCTACTACATCATCGGCGATCGCCTCAACCTCCACACCGTAAGTAAAGTCTGGAACCAGTACAAGGACTGGGTGCTGATCGGCTTTCTGCTCGTCTCCATGCTCGTGGACCGTATCTTCGACCGCGTTCTCGTGCCGCTTCGCTACATTTCGGCGCAGAAGCGCGGTTCCGTGCGGCTGATGGCATCGATCTATGTCATGCTGATTCTCCTGTACATCCGCTTCATCTATGAGGACTACAATTACGAAAATCTGATTCTCTACTTCGTGATGCTCGTCATCGGTCGGCTCGTCTACTTCGACGTCACCTGGGAGGGCTTCCGCAACGACTGCCTCGGCCTGTTCCGGAACCTGCCGGTGCTCCTCCTCATGAGCGCCTACTCCGCCGTGGTGGTCTGGTACGGCTTCACGTCCGGCTTCCTCATGAAGGCCAACGGCGTCATCGTCAGTACCCTCATCGCGCACCTCTTCATGGATATCTGCATCTTCCTCTTCGACCGCTCGCGCATCTTCAGGATGTTTCTGCGGTAGCTCTTACTGCCGGCATGCGGTATAATGGGGAAAGCCAGTGTGTTACAGCGTAGATCTTCGGGGGGAAGATCTGCTTAAGAACGTCTGCTGCTCATCACCGGATGGTGGTGCGTGTTGCATACGAAAAACGAAAGGATTTTATCTATGAACGAGAATCAGTATTTCAGCTATCTGGATGTCGGGCTGCCGGAGGCGGTGGAGAAGATGAAGCTCTGCGGAGAGCTCGAAGCCGCGGTCGACTGCATTGACCAGCGCCTCGCGTGCACGAATCTTCCGGAGAATCTGCGCTACTGCCTGCTGGCGGAGCGCGAGATGATCCGCCGCATGCCGGCTGACTTCCCGTACACCCGCGCGGAGGCGATGGACATCATCCGGGCGGAGATTCCGTCGTACACGGAGGAGGAGTTTGACGCGGCGGTTGCGTGCGGGCAGATCCGCTTCATCTATCTCCATGGCGAGATGCGGATTTTCGACCGTTTCTTCTCGAGCATGATCAAATCCGTGCCGGAATTCCGCGCGCGGACGAAGGTGGCCCTGAACGGCGGCGAGAGCTCCGGCAAGGGCAGTAAGGCGGACCTGCGCCTGAACCGCTCGATGCGCATCATGAAGGAGACGGGCGCACTCGCGAACCGCATCACGATCCGCGCAACGGTGAAGGTCGAGGATGCAGCGTTCAAGCCGGGCATGCTGGTGCGCGTGCACGTTCCGATCGCCGCGGCCTGCGAGCAGCAGAGCGACATCCGCATCGAGTCGATGTTCCCGGAAAACGGCCGGATCGCACCGGAGGACGCCGAGCAGCGCACGGTTTACTGGGAAGAAAACATGCAGGAGAACCACGAGTTCAGCGTGACCTACTCCTACGTGCACACCGCGAAGTGGCACGACGTGGAGACGGTACTGCGCGGGATGCCAATGTCTCAGGGCGCGATGCAGGATGCGGATCCGGAGAAGGATGGCTGCACGACATCGCAGGCGGCTGCGGACGGTGGATGCTGTGGAGCAGCGCAGCGACCGAGCGGCGTGCCGGAGCTGCCTTGCCTGAAGCCGGAAGTGCTCGCGGAGTATGCGAAGGATACCGCAGAGCTGGCACCGCACATCGAGTTCACTCCGTACATCCGGGCACTCACCGAAGCCTGCGCACAGGGCTGCACGACTCCACTCGAGAAGGCGAAGAGCTTCTACGATTTCATCACGAAGAACTTCAAGTACACCTACATGCCGGCGTACTTCACGCTGGACAGCATCGCAGAGAACTGCGCACGCAGCTTCACCGGTGACTGCGGTGTCTTCGCACTGCTTTTCATCACGATGTGCCGCTGCGCCGGCATCCCGGCTGAGTGGCAGAGCGGCTTCGCGGCTGAGCCTGAATTCGTCGGCGGCCACGACTGGGCGCGCTTCTACGCTGAGCCGTTCGGATGGCTCTTCGCAGACCCGTCCTTCGGCATCGGTGCCCGTCGTAACGAAAACGAAGAGCGTCGTGAGTTCTACTTCGGCAACCTCGACCCGTACCGCATGGTCGCAAACCGCGCCTTCCAGGCACCATTCACCGTGGACAAGCACTACTTCCGTACCGACCCGTACGATAACCAGTACGGCGAGATCGAGACCGAAGACCGCGGCCTGAGATACGACGAGTATAAGCGGAAAGCAGAAATCGTAAGTTTTGAAGAACTGTAATATAGTACGAAGAAATCGGACAGGGAGGGGACAGATCACTTAGTTCAAAGTACAGAACCCAGTGCTGTGTTCGTGCCGCCCTTGTCAGAACAGGTTCTGACAGTTCGTCGCGTACACAGCGCTGGAACCTGTTCTTTGAATGCGCAATTATGTCCCCTCCCTGCGCCGATTTCTTCTGCCACTACACATCATATAATCTGGTTTCAAAGCCCTCTCCGGAGGGCTTTTTGCGTGCATTTTTTTGTCATCGTGTTTGATACTATATAGACATCAGGAGAACGGTATGTGAGAAAGGACAGGTGGCTATGAGGCGATCTATTACGACGGCGAGTACGACCAGGACCGCTATGACCGCGACCCGGAATATGCCGAAGGCGTGGATGACGCCATGGACGAACTCGATGAAGATGGTTAAGTGCCCGGTGCCCTTGTTTTACTTGCATACTTATCTGTAACATGTTATTTTGTAATTGTAACATAAAATGGGTTACAATTTTAAAATAAAGTGAAGATGAGAGAATATTTAGAAAATGCATTAAAACAGAAGGTTGATATAAAGGAAAATAAAGCAATCTTTGAGAAGCTGCCGCTGGTTTATCGCGGGAGATATGATATTTTTGCAGTGGAAACGAATGGGATAGCATGGTTGGCCATGAAACCGAAACTGGAGCTGGGACTTGTCATTCTTCGGAAAGATTGGGCGCGGATCGAAAAGGTATCGGGATTGAACTGCGCAATTTTTCTTGAGAAAATCAGCTTTTACATTAAGGAAAAGATGATGGATGAGGGTATCCCATTTGTGTTGCGAGGAAAGTATATTTTTCTTCCGTTTATGGGATATTTACTCTGTCAGGGAAAGGGCAGGGAGCTTAAACCAGTGCATTTAATATCATTTCTGACGCAGAAAATGGTTTTAATAGCCATTTATGAAAGATGGAAAGGTGTCAAAGCTGCAGATGCTGCGCGACGACTGGAAGTATCCAGAGTATCGATCGGGCGTTGCTTCGATGAAATCGAATCTCTCGGGATAGATATCTTAGAAATGAGCGGAAAGGCACGGGCGATTACGGTGCCAGATGAAGTGCGAGACTTCTGGAAGCGCATAAAACATACTTTTCGAAATCCGGTGATTCAAAGATTTATACTTCGAGAAGATGCTTGCCTGAACAGTCTCGCCGGTATATCGGCGTTGAGTGAATACTCCCTTCTATCTGATAATAAATATCCGACCTATGCGGTTACGAAAAAAGAACTTAAGAACTGTGGGTTAAAAACAGAACAGATGGCGGGTTTTGGGGAAGATGCCGGGTGCGTCGTCCTCGAACTCGGATATCAGATTGACTTTGATGGAAAAGGAACACAGGATCCGCTGAGCGTGGTGCTGTCATTGACACCGGAAGAGCGCGAAGACGAAAGAGTATCAATTTCAGTGGATGAAATGCTGGAGGAATATGTATGGTCCAAGGGTTAGATACATTCTATAGATTTTTTGCTGACTATAAAGATCAGTACGTTCTGATCGGTGGTGCGGCATGTGACATTCTGTTTGATAGTAATGAAGCTAATTTCAGAGCAACGAGAGATTTAGATATGGTTCTGATCGTAGAGGCATTAACCGCTGAGTTTGGTGAGAAGTTCTGGGATTTTATCATGAATGGAAGATATAGAAACAAGGCTTCGAATGGTGGAAAGCCTCAGTTTTACAGATTTGACAAACCTGAAGATGAGGCTTATCCGAAAATGGTAGAGTTATTTTGCAGAACTGACTTCGAATTAAAAAACGCAGAGGGAATCACTCCGATCCATATAGATGATGAGGTTTCCAGCCTATCTGCGATTCTTCTAAATGAAGATTATTATCAAGCACTTTTGGATGGCAGAGTGGTAAAAAGAGGGCTCTCGGTTCTTAGAACGGAGTACATAATTCTCTTTAAGGCAAAGGCGTATCTTGATTTGAAACATCGTAAGGATGCTGGCGAAAGTGTAGATTCCAGCGACGTGAAAAAACATAAGAAGGATATTTTGCGCATAGCTGCAGAGCTCATGCTTGAAACTACGAAAGATTTACCGCAATCTGTAGATGAAGATATACGGAGTTTTATCGAGTCACTTGAGCAGAATCCATTTGATTCTAATTCGTTAAAGCAATACGGATTGAAAAATCAAGATGTTATAGAACTGCTTCGGCGTGTTTATATTTATAACTAAGAAAAACGTCCGTTGCAATTCCGAATGGTTTCGCTATCTTATACTTAAGATGCAGATGCATGTATCCCAGTTTGACTGATGTCAGAACGATGAGACCAGTATAAAGACGCAGATGCTGAATAAAGGCATCTGATATCTGTAACATGGTAAAAGGAGAATACATTTGAACGAGACCAGACATTACGACCTGAGTGCGGCGGCACTTCACATCATCGCCATGACCTTCATGCTCATGGATCATCTCTGGGCGACGCTTCTGCTGGCGCAGGAGTGGCTGACCTGCGTGGGTCGCCTCGCCTTCCCAATCTTCGCCTTCATGACCGTCGAGGGCTACTTCCACACGCATGATTTACGGAAATACCTCCGTCGCATGCTCGTGTTTGCGCTGCTTTCCGAGATTCCGTTTGACCTCATGTACGGCGGCACCTGGTTCTATCCGGTCCACCAGAACGTCATCTGGACGCTGTTGCTTGGCCTCCTCGGCATCCACCGGATGGAGAAGGCGCGGAAGAAGCAGAAAATCGGAATTTACGTGCTGACGGTGGCGCTGGTTGTGGTACTCGGTGCCGTGCTCGGCACCCTCGGCATGGTGGATTACTACGGTGCCGGCGTGCTCACGATGTTCGTTTTCTATCTCTTCCGTGGACGGAAGTGGTGGTGCTTCCTCGGCCAGCTCCTCACCCTGTATTGGGTCAATGTCGAGCTCCTCAGTGGTTTGATGTATCCCGTGACCATCTTCGGCACCGAAATCGAGCTGTGTCAGCAGGGCCTCGCCCTCCTTGCCCTGATCCCGATCTGGTTGTACCGCGGCCGCCAGGGCTACCACAGTAAGCCATTCCAGTACGCCTGTTACGCCTTCTACCCGGTGCACATGCTCGTGCTCGTGATGGTGCTGAATTTCGTGAACCGATAAGATAAGTTCCTGGCGTTTTTTATCGTTTCGAACACTGATTTAGGCATTGAAATTATAAATAGTTCAAGGTAGAATGAAATTCGGCTGTCAGATGTACAGCGGATGAAACTTCAGGTCAGGAGGAAAAACGATGAGAAATAAAAAAGGATTCACACTGGCAGAACTCATGGTCGTCGTCGCGATCATCGGTGTTCTCGTCGCGGTTTCTGTCCCGATCTTTAACTCCCAACTCGAAAAAAGCAGAGAAGCCACTGACCTCGCAAACGTCCGCTCCGCATACGCACAGGTGATGACGGAAGCGATAAGTAAGGATGGCCTACCAGATCCGGTGGCGGTTTTCCTGAAGCAGACACAGAACGGATGGCAGACGACGCCACCGATCACCATCGGCGGCGTCACCTTCGACGGGAACAATTTTTCAGATAATTGGAAAGGTACGCCGCAGGCTAAAGGAATGTGTAGAGTCTCCTATGAAAAAGATCGAGGGGTTATCTTTAACTGGGAAGGCGGATATGCAGGAGATGCCAGCTTGGCGATCAAAGGATATCTGAAAAAAATTGGAAATGCAGAAAATAAGGATACTAATGAAGCGTATTATTCTAATCTGGAATTGAGAATAGGGAACAAAACAGTCAAAGTACGAATTTATTATGCCGGCTCTACGGCGTTTAAAGAAGATTTTGATGCATGGGAGCGAAAACCATGCTCATACGAGGAAAGCCCGTTTTATAAGAATGAAAAGAAGGGGATTCCTACCGAGACCAAAGATGGATTCGCGTATTATACCTTGTCGGGAACAGCACCGAATTTTACAGTTGACAAGTTGGTGTATGTGAACTCCACGAATGTCTACGAGTCGAACGATGAAGGTAGAACCTGGTATGATATCACTCCACCTAAAACTTCTACACCATAAATACAGATTTTGCATCATCGAAGGCCGCCGCGAGGCGGCCTTTTTCTATATATTCCATTCGCCGTCCTCTATTCTATGCTAAAATATAACTCAGCTGATGATACATCATGGGGCTTCGGCTCCATATTTTTATATGAGGGTTTTGATATGACAGATGCAGAGCAGAGGGAAGCGGCGCGGCAGTTTATAAACAGCTGGCGGAAGGGCGGCGGTGAGAAGCAGGACTGCCATATGTACTGGATGCAGCTGCTGCAGGATGTGCTCGGTGTTGAGAATGTGATGAAGTATGTCCTGTTTGAGAAGCCGGTCAAGCTGCCGGAGGGCGATGGCAAGGTACATACTCGATACATCGACGCCTACATCCCGGATGTGAAGGTGCTGATCGAGCAGAAGGGCTCCACCCATAAGCTGGACGAGAAGGAGTATCAGTCGGGTGGCGAGCAGCTGACGCCATACGAGCAGGCGAAGCGCTACAACGACAACCTGCCGCTGTCGGAGAAGGCACGATGGATCGTCACGTCCAACTTCCTCGAAATCTGGATCTATGATATGGAGGCGACCATCCCGGAGCCGACGAAGCTCAGTCTTCCGGAGCTCCAGAATAAGTACACGCTGCTGGATTTTCTCATCAAGAAAGACATGAAGCAGCTGTCTCACGAGATGGAGGTATCCATCCAGGCCGGAGACATTGTCGGACTCCTGTATAACGCCTTCCTGAAGCAGTACGGGATTCCGGACACGATTCCGAAGAAGGAGACAGCCGAGGAGAAGGCGAAGCGCGAGCATAAGCTGCGCAGTCTCAATGCACTCTGCGTGCGTCTGGTGTTCTGCCTGTACGCGGAGGACGCCGGCATTTTCGGACGCCATGGCATGTTCCATGATTACCTCGCCGGCTATTCCGTGAAGGACTCGCGGCGCGCGCTCATCGAGCTCTTTCGTGTGCTCGACACGCCGATCGCAGAGCGTGACGAGTACCTCGAGGCGGAGCTCGCGCAGTTCCCATACGTGAACGGCGGCCTTTTTGCGGACGAGTCGATCGAGATACCGCAGTTCAATGCGGAGATCAGGGCGCTGATCCTGGAGAGAGCGTCGGAGGGCTTCGACTGGAAGGATATCAGCCCGACCATCTTCGGCGCCGTATTTGAGTCGACGCTGAATCCGGAAACACGCCGGGCCGGTGGCATGCACTACACGTCCATCGAGAATATCCACAAGGTCATCGACCCGCTGTTCCTCGATGATCTGAAAGCGGAGTTTCAGGACATCTGTAAGATTGCGCAGCCGAAAACGAAGCGGAACAAGCTCGATGCATTCCAGCATAAGCTCGCGACCATCGTATGTCTGGATCCGGCAGCAGGCTCCGGTAATTTCCTGACGGAAACCTACCTCAGCCTTCGCCGACTCGAGAATCAGGTCCTCAAGGAAAGACTCGACGGACAGATGACCCTGGGCGACGAAGAACTGAACCCGATTCAGGTTTCCATCCAGCAGTTTTACGGCATCGAGATCAATGACTTCGCCGTGACAGTCGCGAAGACCGCGCTCTGGATCGCGGAGTCCCAGATGCTCGAAGAAACGAAGAGCATCGTTTACGGATTCAACCAGGATTTTCTCCCGCTGAAAACCTACGTGAACATCACGGAAGGTAACGCGCTCAGAATCGACTGGAATGAGGTCGTACCGAAAGAAAAGCTGAAATATATCATGGGAAATCCGCCGTTTGTCGGAACCAATTATATGTCCGACGCGCAGCGTGTTGACATGGATAATATCTGGGGACCGAAGCGTGGAAAGTTGGATTATGTCTCTTGTTGGTACATGAAAGCTGCTGACTTTATTTCGGATACAGAAATACAGGTGTCTTTTGTATCGACGAATAGTATATGTCAAGGTGAACAGGCTACATCATTATGGAAGGAGATATTGGTTAAAAAAGAGTGCCTGATTAATTTTGCCGTTCGAACTTTTCGGTGGGATAGCGAAGCATCTGAAAATGCAAATGTCCACGTTGTTATAGTAGGATTTTCGAAAGCCGAGAGAAAGAAAAAGCTGATATATGATGGTGATAATAAGCATTTAGCAAATACGATAAACCAGTATTTGCTGGATGCCCCAGTCATAATAGTTGAAGAAGCGACGTCTCCATTATGCGATGTGCCAGCTATTGTTCGCGGAAGTCAGGCGACGGATAACGGCTTTTACCTATTTACTGAGGATGAAAAGAATGAGCTCTTGAAAAATGAACCGAAAGCCAAGGGATATATTAAACAATTTATGATGGGGCGAGAGTTTATTAACAATATCAAGCGGTACTGCTTATGGATGCCAGATATAAGTCCGAAAGAGTTACGTTCAATGCCATTAGTATTGAAGAGAGTTGAAGAGGTAAAACAGTTTAGACTTGCAAGCAAAAATGTGCAAACTAAGAAATCAGCAGAAGTGCCATGGAGATTTGGTCAGTATCGAATCCCGTCAAAGGAGTATATTGCGTTTGCAAAAGTATCAAGTCAAAGAAGGCGATATGTACCATTCGGCTTTATGACGGATGATGTGATTCCGGGAGATAAACTATTTACAATTCCAAATGCAACCTTGTTCCATTTTGGAGTAATTAACTCTAATGTACATATGGCTTGGATGCGAACTGTATGTGGTAGAATGAAGAGCGATTATAGCTATTCGACCACAATTGTATATAATACTTTCCCGTGGCCGTCTCCAACAGACGCTCAGCAGCAGAAGATCGAAGAAACGGCGCAGGGCATTCTCGATGCGAGAGCGCTGTACCCGGATTCTTCATTGGCAGATCTCTATGACCCGCTGACCATGCCGCCGGAGCTCCGCAAGGCACACACGAAGAACGACATCGCTGTGATGCAGGCGTACGGCTTCAGCACGAAGATGTCGGAAGCGGACTGTGTCGCTGCACTCATGAAGATGTATCAGGAGCTGGTTGAGAAGATGAATCGCTGACTGATTCGGAACGGGTCTAAATACGTCTATTGACGAATAATTATAGTATAATTATAATATAATTATAGAAAGGGCACATATATGGACTTTGAATGGGATGAAATAAAGAATCAGATAAATCAGGCAAAGCACGGAGTGTCCTTTGAAGGAGCGTGGAATGATGAACGAAAGAGATGAGTATTTAGAAAAGGAATTTGATTTTAATAAAGCGGTCAAAAATCCGTATGCCAAAACGCTTAAAAAGCAGGTGACCATCAATCTGGATGAAAAAGTGGTTGCATATTTCAAGGATCAATCGGCGACCATCGGCATTCCGTATCAGACACTGATCAATCTGTATCTATGCGATTGCATAAAGAATCACCGTCAGCCGGAAGTGGTCTGGAAGAAGAGCGTTTCATAATAGAATTTATTCATTTCACAACAAAAAGAAATCCCGTTGTATTACCACGTAGCAATACAACGGGATTTCTATTATTTTTCGGTGAAGATGTGGCGGTAGATCCAGCGTACGAACGGACCGCAGTAGAACATCTGGTAGAAGATGGCCATCGGGAAGTTCATGCCCCAGGTCTGGACGAAGGTGCCGAAGGTCTTGTCTTCCTTGAAGAGGAAGGTGGCGATGAGGCTCATGATCGGGCACATCATGGTGCAGATGCAGAGGGAGATGGCGTAGGTGATGAAGGCCGGGCGGTCATCCGGGCGCATAACCTGGAAGGCCAGGGCGTGGGCGATGCGGCCGACCACGAAGAGCTCGAGGACGAAGGCGATCGGGGCCATGATCGGCAGCTCGTGGAAAGCGGCGAGGAAACACATCGTGGACACACCGCCGGTATTGAGGGAGATGTTATAGACGATCATCCCATAAACCATGACGAAGGCCATGATGGCAGTGAATACAACATTCTGAAACTTGGTTTTCGGCATAAAAAATCCTCCTGTGGTGAAGCCAGTGTTGTTCGTTATCATCCGGGAGGAGTGTGCGTTGCCAATGTAAACCTGTGAAATTGTCTGTCGCGTCACTTTAGCATATATCTGCGCGGCGTGTAAGTACTTTTTGGGGAACATGGAAGTCGTAGGATTTTCTCTCCGAAAATGCTACTATATAGGAAGTAGACTTTTTAAAAGAACGTACGAAGAGAAGAGGTAACAGTTATGCAGAATTTTGATTATGTAACGCCGACGAGGCTGATTTTCGGTGAGGGTGTGATTTCGGAGCTTCCGGCGGTGATGAAGCCGTTTGGTAAGCGTGTGCTGCTCACTTATGGTGGGGGCAGCATCAAGCGGATGGGGCTCTATGATAAGGTGAAGGAGCTGCTTGCGGATTTCGAGATCTATGAGCTTTCGGATATTCAGCCGAACCCGAAGTATGATCCGAGCGTGCTGGATGGTGTGAAGATCTGTAAGGAGCAGAAGATCGACGTGATCCTCGCGGTGGGCGGCGGCAGCGTCCTCGACTGCTCGAAGGCAATCGCCGCGGGTGCGAAGTACGATGGCGAGCCGTGGGACCTGATCAGCGGCAAGGTGCTCGCGCAGGACGCGCTGCCGATGGTGGACATCCTGACACTGGCCGCAACCGGAAGTGAGTACGACTGTGGGGGCGTCATCTCGAGAACCGAGACCAATGATAAGATTGGCTACATGGATCCGCATCTTTTCCCACAGGCATCCATCCTCGATCCGACCTATACCTTTACGGTGCCGAAGAAGCAGACGGCCGCCGGCTGTGCGGACGCCATCAACCACATCATGGAGCAGTATTTCTGTGCGGAGTCCTCGATCCTTAACGACGGCATAATGGAGGCAGCGTTCAAGAGCCTCATGGTGAACGGTCGCAAGTGCATCGAGAATCCGGAGGATTACACCGCCCGCGCCGAGATGATGCTTGACTGCACTCTTGCGTGCAACGGCATTTTCTCCCTCGGCAACAGCCGCTCCCTGTGGCCGTGCCACGGCCTCGAGCATGCCCTGTCCGCGTACTATGACATCACGCACGGTGAGGGTCTCGCGATCATCACGCCGAGATGGATGAAGCACATCCTGAACGATCACACTGTCGACCGTCTCGCGAAGTACGGCGTCAATGTCTTCGGCCTCGACGCAGCACAGGACCGCTACGATATCGCCAATCAGGCGATCCAGGCGACCTACGACTTCTTCGCCTCCCTCGGCATCCCGATGCACCTCCGTGAGGTCGGCATCGACGAGAGCCGCATCGACGAGATGGCACATCACGTCGCCGAGCTCGAGGGCCTCGACGAAGCCTGGGCTCCGCTCCAGGAAGCCGACATCGCCGCGATCTTCCGCGCATCACTGTAAAAAACAAAGCGTAACGGCGAAGCCGTTACGCTTTGTTTTTCTCGTAGATGACGAGGAGTCCCTTCAGGAGCAGGTCCTCGTCGAGGATGATGTCCCGTCTGCAGTGGGAGACGATTTTCTTTGCGAGGCCGCCGGTGGCGATGACCGTGGCTTTCTCGCCGAGCTCTTCTTCGACGCGGTCGATGATGCCGTCGAGGGCAGCTGCGCTGCTGTAGAGGACACCGCTCTTCATACACTCGACGGTGTTCTTGCCGATGACGTGCTTCGGCGCGTCGATGCTGATGCCGCTGAGCTGGGAGGCACGGGCGGTGAGGGCGTCGAGAGAAATGCGGACACCCGGCAGGATCATGCCGCCGATGTACTGCTTCTTACTGTTGACGACGGAAACCGTGGTCGCGGTACCCATGTCGATCACGATGAAAGGCACCGGATACTCATGGAGGCCGGCGACGGCGTCAGCGACGAGATCGGCACCGAGCTGGGCCGGGTGATCCATGAGGATATTGAGGCCGGTCTTCACGCCTGGCCCCAGCACCATGACTTCCTTCTTCAGAATCTTCTCCGCCGCGAGCTTCGCGGTGTTCGTGATCTGTGGCACAACCGAGGAGATGATACATCCCTCGATGTCGCTGCCCTTGATGTGGTAGATGTCGAGGACGGTCTTCAGATCGACGGCGTACTCCAGCTCGGTTTTCGTCCGAACCGTCGAGAGGCGCTCGATGAAATAGGTCTTCTGATCATCGATGCAGCCAACCACAATATTCGTATTTCCGATATCAATCGCTAAAATCATAATTCACTCTCTTATGTGCAATTCAAGAAGAAATCCAGAAGGGCCGGCAAATGATGCCATACGGAGAAACCGTGCGAAATCAAGCCGGTCTCGGAGTACTGTGCATCATTTGCCGGCCCCGTGTTCCCTTAGGGAAAAGTTACATTTTTACGCTGCTTCTGTGCTGATCTGTGCGGCGGTGATGAGGTGCGCTCTGGAGAGAGCTGCGCCGACCGCGCCGGTGATGATGGTGGAAGATACCATCTCGCAGACTGCATTGATGCCAACCATGAGGCAGCAGCCGATGATGACGTTGTGGCCGCCCATCAGGTTCTGAACATACTCGGTGTTTCCGAACAGTCCGACGAGTGCAGACATGAAGAAGAGGGTGTTCAGGAAGGCTGAGAAGAAGCCGGTGACTGCGCATGCCACATAGGTGTTGCTGACCTTACGTACGCCGCGGAAGATGTAGCCGAGGCAGATGCCGTCGAGAAGACGCGGGATGAAGCGCTGCACGAAGGCGAGGAACGGGTTGATGCTGAAGAGCATGACGCCCATCGCACTGGTTCCGCCGACGCCGATGCACTGCAGGAAGCTGGTGAGGCCGAATGCGCCACCGGCCACCGCGCCGCCGACGGGTCCGAGTACGATCGCACTGATCGCCACCGGGATCACGTTAAACGAAATCGCGAGTGGGCCAATGTTTAAGTACCCGAGCGGTGTGTAGGACATCACCAGTAAGATGGCGATCATCAGGCCGAGCAGGGTGAGCTGTGCAGTAGTGAACTTGTTGTTTTTCATTTTTGTTTCCTCCTTGTTACCGTTCCGTTTCGGATGCGATGAAGATCGATCGTTCACGGATACAATACGGTGATGGAAAGCGGAGCGTTTTCTGGTCCGCTTCACATAGTTGTGCCGGAAATCCGGCGATGTACATTGCCTTCAGTTACATGAAAGAGAGAGCTCCGATGAGGTACTGGCACGGTGATGATGTGTCCGGTCGTCAGCATTGCCCGCAGCTTAGTGTGTAAGCTGAAGAATTTTATCCAGGATCGCCATGGCTGCATCCTCCTTGCTCATGAGCGGGAGTGATACGTCCGAATCCTGTGTAATCAGAGTCAGGACATTGGTGTCGCCCTGGAAGCCGGCGCCAGTCACCTTCAGGTTGTTGGCGGCGATCATGTCCAGGTGCTTCTTCTCAAGCTTGGCTCTGGAATTACTGATCATATTTTCTGTTTCCATCGAGAAACCGCAGAGGAACTGCCCCGGGCGCTTATGCTCGCCGAGGTACTTCAGGATATCGTCGGTTCGCTCGAGCGGGATGGAAAGCTGGTCATCTTTTTTCTTAAGTTTGTTATCGGCGACGGTCGTCGGACGGTAATCCGCGACGGCAGCGGCCTTGATGATGATGTCCTGCTGGTCGCTCACGGAGGTCACGGCCTCAAACATGTCGCGTGCGGTCGTGATCGGAACGAAGTGGACGAAGTGTGGCGGCTCGATCGCGGTCGGTCCACTGACGAGTGTGACCTCCGCTCCTCGAAGCATGGCCATCTTCGCGATGGCATAGCCCATCTTGCCGGAAGAGTGGTTCGTGAGATAGCGCACCGGGTCCAGGGCTTCCTGAGTCGGTCCGGCGGTGACGAGCAGCTTCTTTCCGGCGAGGTCCTTCGCACAGGCGACTTCCCGAAGGATGTACTCGAGAAGCTCGGCCGGCTCCGGCATCTTACCGGCACCGGTGTCACCGCAGGCGAGGTAGCCGCTGGCCGGGGTGATGACCTCATAGCCGAAGGACTGCAGCTTCCGAAGGTTATCCTGCACGATCGGATTCTCGTACATGGCGGTGTTCATCGCCGGCGAGATGATTTTGTGGCAGCGACAAGCCATGATCGTGGTGGTGAGCATATCATCCGCGAGGCCATTTGCAATCTTGCCGATGACATTGGCACTCGCCGGGGCGATCATCACGACGTCGGCCTTCTTTGCGATGGAGACGTGCTCGACCTGGAACTGGAAATTCCGGTCGAAGGTGTCGACCAGGCACTTGTTTCCGGTCAGGGTCTCGAAGGTGATCGGGTTGATGAAGTTCGTGGCGTTCTGCGTCATCAGCACATGCACGTCGGCATGAAGCTTGTGAAGCGCGCTCGCGAGATAGGCGATTTTATAGGCGGCGATACTTCCCGTTACGCCGAGAAGCACGGTCTTTCCCTGCAGCATGATAATCCTCCTGTCCAGTGGTGATGGACTGTTTTGCGGTTTGATTATACCATAGATTTTACATAGTCACTGATTTTTTTCGGGTACGTAGAAGCGTGTTCAAAAGCTGAATGAATTATACCTTATTATACTCATGTGATACCGCTGCCCATCTAATAAGGGTATAATCGGGGGGCATAATATGGATATAATCAGTATGGATATGGCTTTGACAAGGTTGAGTACTATTTACGAAAGATGAGAGGATGATATATGAAGGGAACATTTTACGGTGTGGGGGTCGGTCCGGGGGATCCGCGTCTGATGACCATCCTTGCGGTGGAGACGATACGCTCCTGTCCAGTGGTCGCCGTACCACTCCACGGCAGTGAGCGCGGCGTCGCCTATCAGATCGCGCGCGGCATGATCGACGACCTGGATGCGAAGGAGTGCGTCGGGTTCCGTGTGCCAATGTCGAAGGACCAGAACGTACTCACCGAGGCCTACCAGCGTGCGGCTGCGGACATCATCGAGAAGCTTCTGGAGGGGAAGGATGTGGCCTGCCTGACGCTCGGCGATCCGACGATTTACAGCAGTTACATCTATCTTCATCGCATCGTGCAGGCGAGCGGCTTTCATACAGAAATCATCAGCGGCGTTCCATCCTTCTGTGCGGTGAGCGCGAAGCTCGGCGACAGCCTCGTGGACCGGGACGAGCAGCTCCATGTGATACCGTCGAGCTATGGCCTCCACCGATCTTTGCAGAATGAACAGACTGTGCGCTCAGAAACCGAGAAGAACCCGGAGGCCGTCGGCGCTGCGATGCACGAGAAGTCTGCGAACGAATCGACGACAGCACTGGCAGCTGCCCTGAAACTTCCGGGCACGAAGGTACTTATGAAAGCCGGTGCCCAGATCGGCGCTGTGAAGGAACTGCTCCGGCAGGAAAACTGCAGCTGCCGGATGGTTGAGAACTGTGGCATGCCGGACGAAAAGATATATGAGTGCCTCGAGGACATCCCGGAAAAGGCAGGCTACTACTCCGTAATCGTGGTGAAGGAGTAGCGATTCAGCAAGTGGGTGCGTGCTTTCCTGATAGATGATTATTTGAGATGCCTAAACCGGGCATCTCTTTTTGTTTGACTGTTCCTCAGAAGTGAAAAGGTATTGCTGGTGTTGGCAATCTGGGCACATTCAGGAAATCAGCATTGCTATTTTCTATCTTTGAAGACAATTTCCCACGTAAAAATCAGTGGATTTTACACAAAACGGCTGGTTTCAGAAAATCGGCATTGTCGGCTTGTAATGTAGATTTTCTGTTTTAGCCCATACTGTGTAAAAAATCAGAGAAAACGGCAATGTAGTTTCTTGGAAATCTTCATTCTGCGAAAAAGCAGCAATGTAGAATTTCTGGATTGCTCGATTTTGTAAAAATCCAGCAATGCTAAATTCTGGAAATCAAGGTATCTGTCAACGACGACAATGCAGAATTTTAGAAATCTGCCCGTTTGTCAACGCTGGCAATGCTGAATTCTGGAAATCAGGACATCTGCCAACACTGGTAAGGCACTGTTCCAGGAATACAAAATCTTTTTAAAAAAGTTAGTTGACACTAACACATGCATGTAGTAATATACAACCATGGTTAGTAAAGACTAACCCGCGCAGCGACAGAATCTGTTTGAAGCGGTATCGGGTGATTTGATTCAAGCACCAGACATCCGGTACCGTCCTTCAGGCCGGAGAGATCGAACGCCGGATGATAATGTATGTCGTGAGATGAAAAGGTACCGGACGCCGGACAGCAGGTGCGAAATACCAGACATCAAGCACGAAATACCAGACATCACGCACCAGACACAGAGGATCGAAGACAGGAGATCATTATGCCGGAGCAACTTTTAATCGAGAACTGCTCGCCGACGCTGGCGGGGATGAAACCGTCGAATCTGATCAGTCTTCCGTATCCGGATCTCACGCAGGCGCGGGCGGACATCCGGGAGATGAACCGAATCTTCGTGCGCAAGGGCCTCCGTGCGGTGCCGATGAACTATCGGAAGGGCCGGGTACTGCTGTACCTGTACCGGCCGGAGCATCTGCAGCGGGTGCTGCAGCAGGAGAGGGTACGTGCCTTCCTGACGGGCTTCGGCTATGACTGCGACGACATGGAACGCTGCATCGCGACGCTGAGCCGTCGGATCCGTGCCCGGAAATCGTCGGACGAGTTTCCACATGAGATCGGCATCTTCCTCGGTTACCCGCTCGAGGACGTCGAGGGCTTCATCAATCACAAGGAAGAGGGTTGCAAGACGGTCGGCACCTGGAAGGTGTATGGCGACGTCGAGCAGGCGGAGGCATCCTTCCGCAGATTCCGGCGCTGCACCACGATCTACCAGCGTGCATGGGCGCAGGGGCGGACCCTCGAGGAGCTCACGGTCGCAAGCTGATGCACCACGACGCGGCCAATGCAGGTGGCCGGAGCGCACATACCTGCGCGGACAGCACCACCTTACGGTGCCGGTGTGAAAGGCGGAGCGATGATCGCACGCCGGAAGCATTGAACGAACACGACCAAATCGGGCGCTGACCATAAGCGGCGGCTGTTTGGATATATAAAAAGGATGGATTTCGGATGGGCTTCGGATTTCTGCCGGAGCGACCGACTCGCCCTCGGGCGTCAAGGCAGGAGATGAGAGTGTGTCCGGGATTTTTTCTAAAAATGAGAGGAGGAATAATGAGCAAAATTGCGGTTGTTTTCTGGTCCGGGACCGGTAATACCGAGCAGATGGCGAAGGCTGTCGTGGAAGGCGCACAGGAAGCTGGTGCTGAGGTAACGGTACTGGGACCATCCGGATTCTCTGCAGGAGACGTGGCGTCCTATGATGCGATCGCCTTCGGCTGCCCGGCGATGGGTGCAGAGGTTCTGGAGGAGGACGAGTTCGAGCCGATGTTTACAGCGGTTGAGGGCTCACTGTCCGGGAAGAAGATCGGTCTCTTCGGCTCCTGGGGCTGGGGAGATGGTGCATGGATGGAGGAATGGAAGAGTCGTTGCGACACAGACGGCGCGAACGTGATCTCCACCGTGATTTGTCAGGACGCCCCGGATGAGGCGGCACTGGCAGAGTGCAAGGCGCTGGGAACAGCACTTGCATAAGGAATACTTTTGCGGGAATGCGAAGCGGGCGCACGTGTGCGATCGAACAGCTCCTGCGTAAGTGACACAGTAGTTATACGTACAAGATTCAAACTCTGATTTACATATGGTGACGGGGAACTCCTGAACCACGCACCATACTTCCTGAAAGGGAATTCTATTACCTAAGATAAAATTCATACTCCATGTAAAACCGTCGTATGTGATGATGCATACGGCGGTTTTCTAGTTATATCACATATCTGGAAACGGAATAAAAGACATGATTGACAAGTCTTTTACATCGTCGTATCATATAGCCCATGAGAGAAAAAGACGCAGACAACAAAGTCTTTTAGTTACGGCCTCAAATATGAGACACGAGGATATGAGATTTTTTAACGATCTTCCATAAAACGAAGGAATAGTAAGAAAAATCAGATATCCGGCGATGTAAAAGCTTGACTTTTACATGTTGCAGTGCTAGCATACAGGTCAAGACAAAGAGGTCCGCGTCCGAAAGGATTCAGACCTCTTTGTCTTTTTATTTTACGAAAGCCGCATGTCGGTAACGAGGACAAGGAGCGGAGGCAGAAAGATATGAAGAAGATAATCGGGTTGATCCCGCTGTATGATGACGAGAAGGAAAGCTACTGGATGCTTCCGGGCTACATGAAGGCCCTCGAGGCCTGTGGCGCACTTCCGATCATGCTTCCGCTGACGATCGATCGGGCGGAGATGGATGCCTGTTTTTCTCTCTGTGATGGCATCCTGATGACGGGTGGACACGATGTGGACCCCGGCGTCTACCATGAGGAGGCGAAAGCGAGCTGTGGCGCGAGCTGCAGTCGCCGCGATCAGATGGAGTCCTATCTCTTCGATCGCTGCTACCGGGAGGACAAGCCGGTGCTCGGTATCTGCCGTGGCATCCAGCTGGTGAACGCCCTCCTCGGCGGAACCCTCTATCAGGACCTGCCGACGGAGCATCCGTCCAGCGTGGAGCACCACATGACGCCAC
>ERZ1026856.378-NODE-378-length-29176-cov-6.513650_pt1 | contig 29176 bp, 10 predicted proteins | sample MGYA00380158_ERZ1026856 | MGnify/ENA primary metagenome ERZ1026856 (study PRJEB33269, sample SAMEA4719794) | human gut metagenome | biome: human-associated habitat; feature: organic feature; material: feces | place: Cameroon | collected 2013-10 ...
GTTTTCGTAACTTATGGCAAAAGTACTATATATATATAATAGGTGAAAGAAAAATTTGCGAAATATACTTTGTTGTTTGATTTTACGGCTCTATATACAAGTTTTTGTAGTTTTTTATTATACATTTCCCTATAATATAAATAAAAATTCGTATATTTGCAAATTATCATTTCAACAACACTACGACATGAAAGATTTTATTAAGAACGTGGGCGCCACTATTGTCGGCATTTTCCTCTTCGGAATTATCATCGGCATATTCGGCGTTATGAGCCTCGTAGGCATGGTGGCTTCCGGTCAAGCCACAAAGAACGTGAAGGAAAACTCTGTATTGGTACTAAAGCTTCAGGGCGACTTGCAGGAGCAGGCGCAAGATGATGTTTTGGGTCAACTAACTGGCAACACCTTCAACTCTCTCGGCATGGATGCTATCTCTTCGGCTATCAAAAAGGCGAAGGCGAACAAAGATATTAAAGGTATTTATCTTGAGACTGGTATCTTGGGTGCTGATGTAGCTCAGTTACAGGAATTGCGCGACCAGCTTGTTGACTTCAAGAAGTCGGGCAAATGGATTGTTGCATATAGCGACAACTATACTCAGGGTTGCTACTATCTCGCTACTGCTGCCGATAAGGTGTATATAAATCCAGAGGGTAGCATCAACTGGCATGGTATTGGCTCGCAGCCTATGTTCGTAAAGGATCTTCTTGCTAAGTTTGGTGTAAAGATGCAGGTGATAAAGGTGGGCAAATACAAGAGTGCCACCGAGATGTTCACCGAAGAAAAGATGAGCGATGCTAACCGCGAGCAGACTCAGCGCTATATCCAAAGTCTGTGGGACAACATATGCAAGGATGTTAGCAAGAGCAGAAATATCAGCGTAGCAAAGCTCAACGACTTGGCTGACAATGGAATCTTCGTTGCTAATGGCAAGATGCTATTGGCAGAGAAGATGGTCGACGGTGTGAAATATGCCGACGAGATGAAGGCTGAGGTTAAAAAGCTCTTGAAGCTTGATGCTGACAAGAAAATCAGCCAACTTTCTATTGCTGACATGGCAAACGTTAAGGAAGAGGGCAATGATGGCGATGACGAGATAGCTGTATACTATGCTTATGGCGACATCGTGGATTCTCCTGCTACAGGTAGCCTTTTCTCTAATTCGCACGCTATCGTGGGCAATGATGTTTGCAAAGACCTCGAAGAGCTTGCCAATGACGACGATGTAAAGGCTGTTGTCATCAGAATCAACTCTGGTGGTGGCTCAGCTTATGCTTCTGAACAGATGTGGCACCAGATAGACTTGCTTAAGAAAAAGAAACCTGTGGTAATATCTATGGGTGGTATGGCTGCTTCGGGTGGCTACTATATGAGTTGTAATGCCAACTACATCTTTGCCGAACCTACTACTCTCACTGGTAGCATCGGTATCTTTGGTGTGATACCAAACTTCAGCGACCTTGCAACAAACAAGCTCGGACTGAAGTTTGATGAGGTGAAGACCAACCGCAATGCTCTCTTTGGTTCGCAGGCTCGAATGATGAACGAAGAGGAGCTTACATTCCTACAGGGTGCTATCACTCGTGGTTACCATCTGTTCCGCCAGCGTGTTGCTGATGGCAGAAAGATGACTGTCGACCAGGTTGAACAGATTGCTCAGGGTCATGTGTTCACAGGCGAGGATGCTCTGAAGATTAAACTCGTCGACGAACTTGGTGGACTCGACAAGGCTGTTGCCAAGGCTGCTGCTCTTGCTAAGACCAAGAGTTATTACACTCAAGGCTATCCTGCCCCACTCGACTTCTTCGACCAGTTGCTCCAAGAGTCTACCGACAATGGCTCTTACCTCGATGGTAAGCTAAAGACTTCTCTTGGTACTCTCTACGAGCCAATGAAAATGGTAAACAACATCACTACCATGGACCGCATTCAAGCAAGAATGCCATGGTGGTTAAATATTAATAACTAATGCGCACAGAAGGCGATTACATAAAGATTAACGAATGGCTGACACCACTTAGCTGGCTATATGGTTTGGGTGTGACGATAAGAAACAAGATGTTTGATATCGGCATACTAAACCAGAAGGCTTATGATGTGCCCGTAATTTCGGTGGGCAACATCACTGTTGGTGGCTCGGGCAAAACTCCGCATGTGGAATATCTCATATCACTAATGAAAGACAAAGTGAAGACTGCTGTGCTTTCAAGAGGATATAAGAGGAAGACACGTGGATATGTGCTTGCCGACGACAACTCCACTATGAGGGATATTGGCGACGAACCATTCCAGATGAAACGTAAGTTCAAGAATATTTATGTTGCAGTAGACAAGAAACGCTGCAATGGTATAGATCATCTCCTCAACGACGAAGCTACAAAGGATGTTGAGGTGATACTCTTGGACGATGCTTTCCAACATCGATATGTAAAGCCGGGAATAAACATTCTGTTAGTAGACTATCATCGTCTCATCATCTACGACAAGCTGCTACCTGCCGGACGTCTCCGCGAACCTATGTCGGGAAAGGAGCGTGCTGATATGGTGATAATAACGAAATGTCCTAAAGACCTAAAACCTATGGAGTTTAGAGTGCTCACTAAGGCTATGGACTTGTTCCCTTATCAGGAGCTGTATTTCACCACTATCGAATACGACAAGCTGACAAAGATGTTTGGCAACGAGGGTGAAGCAAAGAAGACGATAGAAAAAGAGGAACTAAAGGATGTCAACGTGCTTCTCGTTACGGGCATAGCATCGCCTAAACTCTTGCTCAACGACATGAAGCCGTATTGCAAGTCGATAAAGACTATGGCTTTCGGCGACCACCACATGTTCTCAGCCAAAGATATCGACAAGATAAACGATGAGTTCGCTGCCTTGCCTTCACCTAAGATTATTGTGACTACAGAAAAGGATGCCACAAGAATCGAGGCTGCAGAGGGACTAAGCGCAGAGGCTATGGATGCCATCTACGCTCAGCCTATTCACATAAAATTCATGCTCGATCAACAAGAAATGTTTAACAATAAAATAAAAAGCTATGTACACAAAAATTCAAGAAACAGCATCCTGGTTAAAGCAAAGGATGACAACAAATCCAGAAACAGCAATCATCTTAGGTACGGGTCTGGGACAATTAGCTTCCGAGATAACTGATACCTACGAATTCCCATATTCTGAAATTCCTAACTTCCCTGTATCTACAGTTGAAGGTCATGCAGGAAAGCTCATCTTCGGTAAGCTCGGTGGCAAGGATATCATGGCTATGGAGGGTCGCTTCCACTACTATGAGGGCTACAGCATGAAGGAGGTTACATTCCCTGAGCGTGTGATGTATGAATTGGGCATCAAGACTCTCTTCGTTTCTAATGCTTCGGGTGGTATGAACCCTAAATTCAATATTGGCGACGTGATGGTTATCACCGACCATGTGAACTTCTTCCCTGAGCATCCATTACGTGGAAAAAACTTCCCTACAGGTCCTCGCTTCCCTGACATGCACGAGGCTTACGACCACGAGCTTGTGGAGTTGGCTAACAAGATAGCTGAGGAAAAGGGTATCAAGCTCCAGCATGGTGTATATGTAGGTGTTCAGGGTCCTACCTTCGAGACTCCTGCCGAATATCGCATGTATCACTTGTTTGGCGATGCTGTTGGTATGAGCACCGTTCCTGAGGTTATCGTTGCTCGCCATTGTGGTATCAAGGTCTTTGGCGTAAGCATCATCACCGACCTCGGTGGCTTCGATGTTCCTGTAGAGGTTAGCCACGAGGAGGTGCAGAAGGCTGCTAATGCCGCTCAGCCTATAATGACTGAGATAATGAGAGAAATGATTAGAAGATCATAAAATATTATATGAACATATCAGAACTTGGTGAGTTTGGTCTTATACACCGACTCACAGACAATATCGAATTAAAAAATGAATCAACAAAGTACGGCGTAGGCGATGACTGCGCCGTACTTGAATATCCTAACAAGCAGGTATTGGTTACTACCGACATGCTTATGGAGGGTGTGCATTTCGACCTTACTTATATCGACATGCGCCACTTAGGATATAAGTCGGCAATGGTAAACATCAGCGACATCTTTGCTATGAACGGCACACCTCGCCAGATGGTGGTGAGCATAGCTCTTAGCAAGAGATTCAAGGTGGAAGACCTCGACGAGTTCTACGTAGGTCTAAAGGCTGCTTGCGACAAATGGAATATCGACATCGTGGGTGGCGACACCACATCGTCGTATACAGGTCTTGCCATCAGCATCACTTGTATTGGCGAAGGCGATAAGGATAAGATTGTTTATCGCAATGGCGCTAAAGAGACAGACCTTGTTTGCGTAACTGGCGACCTTGGTGCTGCCTACATGGGATTGCAACTCTTGGAGCGCGAAAAGGCTGTTTACTACGGTCAATTGTCTGACCTCGACAAGAAGATAAAGGATGCTAAGTCAAGTGGCAACGATGAGCTGGTGAAGAATCTACAGAAGAAGGTCAACGAGCTCAACGACTTCCAACCTGACTTTGCTGGCAAAGAATACCTATTGCAACGCCAGTTGGCTCCTGAGGCTCGTGGCGACATCAAAGAGAAGCTCGAAGCTGCTGGCATACAGCCTACAGCCATGATGGATATCTCTGACGGTCTTAGCTCAGAACTGCTGCATATCTGCGAGCAAAGCAACTGCGGTTGCCGCATATTCGAAAAGCAGATTCCTATCGACTATCAGACAGCTGTAATGGCTGAAGAAATGAACATGAACGTAACTACTTGCGCCATGAATGGTGGCGAAGACTATGAGCTATTGTTCACCGTACCTATCGGCGACCATGATAAAATAAAGGATATCGAGGGCGTAAAGCTCATCGGTCATATCACTAAGCCTGAGCTTGGCAAACAGCTCGTAGCACGCGATGGCAACGAGTTTGAAATCAAAGCACAGGGATGGAACCCGCTGAAAAAGTGAAGAGGGAAAAAGGTAAAAGGGTAAATATAAAGAGCAGAGGATTAAGTATCCTATGCTCTTTTTTGTTAATAATCCCTAATACATTTGCAGGGTTTCTTTTTTAGTATTACCTTTGCACCGCTTTTACGCACAGAGGGTGCCATAGCTCAGTTGGTAGAGCAAAGGACTGAAAATCCTTGTGTCCCCGGTTCGATTCCTGGTGGCACCACTCCTCCTTTCATTAGTCCAGTTCTTCTTCGGAAGTCTGGGCTTTTTTATTTGCATAGAATCAACGAAAAAAAGTAGCATATGATACTTTGCAAAGTATCACGTGATACTTTGCAAAGTAATACGTGATACTTGGGCAAGTATCACGTATTACTTTTTTCACTATGTTTTTTCAAAAAACACACTTTAACGATACGAACCAAATTTTCACCCACATTTCCATGTATTTAACACATAATCATCATACATTAAAACCAATATTCTAAAGCAACGAGCTCCAGATTTAGATAGGCTGAATAAATACCTAACATTTTAGTCCATAACGTTTTAACACAAAAAAATCCAAAAATTCTTTGCATATTAAAAGAAAATCAATATCTTTGCAATTTGAAGGTAAGTAAGTGTCAAAACTCAAAGCAACACAACGCAACCATTTTGTACATTATTACTACCGAAAGCTAACTTAAACATGGTCTTTAAGGATCATTTTGGGAACTAACTATAATAGTAAAAAACTCAGTTTGTGCGATATGTAATAACGATCATCGCAATGATTTTTGGGCTCGTAACGGATGCTGCTGCGCAGGGCAACACCACCGACAGCGTATTCGTTAGAAATTCTCGCCCTATAGAATTCATTGTGAACAAGATTAACATCAACGATCAAGACCGTCGGTGGATTACCGACTCGCTGATACCTGCGCTCAAAGCTTTGGGCGACAGGGGAATCGTTATTGGCAGAGCCACAGCATCGCCTGAGGGTCCTACGCCTAATAACGAAAGGTTGGCAAATGGTCGTAGAGCGTCGGTAGATGCCTTGCTTAGCAGCTATGGCATTAATACCGACCAGATTCGTTATGACGTTATCGCAGAAGATTTCCCATTGCTTCGCACATTGATGTGGCTTGAACACGACGAAGAATACAAGACCGTGGCAACTCTCATGAAGCTTTATCCTGACAACAATAAAAAGCTTAAGGAGGTGATGAAACGATATAATGGCGGTAAACTTTGGCGCAGATTGCTACATCAGTATTTCCACAAGCTTCGTGCCGTACGCATTATGGCAATGGATAAAGCTATAGTGGGTTTAGAGCAACAAGAGCATACGAAATATAATATTCCTACTGTTTCTTTTATTCCTCAAAATTTGAATCCGCAGGCTATACAGATTCCTGAAGAATATATAGCAAGTCTCGACAATTCACGCAGGGAATTATTGAGCGTCAAGACAAATTTGCTCTTCGATTTTGCCTACATGCCGGGCTACGACCGCTTCTGCCCTATCCCGAATGTGGCTATAGAATACTATCCGCTGCATGGTCATTTCACCTATGGCGCAAGCTTTGATGGTCCGTGGTGGCAACACTATGATGAGCATAAATACTTCCAGTTGCGCAACTATCAGCTCCACACTCGCTACTACTTGCGAAGTGGCGACATCAGTCTACGCAAACCTGGTAAGGGTGCTGCCTTCAAGGGCTTATTCTTTAGCGCCTATGCCAATGCCAACCTTTACAACATCTGCTTCGATGAAAATCGTGGATGGGAAGGCGAAGGATGGGGTGCTGGACTTGGTATAGGATATGTACTACCGCTTGGAGGCAAAGAACATTGGCGACTGGAGTTTGGTCTGCAAGCAGGATATTACCAAACAGACTACGACCCATATCAATGGAAGTGTCCTGTTAACCCCGACCGCGACCCGCTACAATACTATTACAAATGGTATGGCGACGCCAAAGACTTCAAAAAAAGACAACATAGATATACATGGTTTGGACCAACCAGAGTGGATATCACTCTAAGCTATGACCTTCTCTACAGGAAAAGGGTAAAAAAGAAGTTATAGAATTAGAAGTTATAGAATTAAAAGAAAATGAAAAGTACGAAGCACATAATAAGCAACATCGGTTCTGCAGGCAAGAATGCTTGCAGAAAGATAGCTATTGGATGCTTCGTAACGGGAAGCTTCGTAATGGCTTGCGCCATAGCAACAAGTTGCGAACGCGAGCCTATGCTACATCTGCATGACGAGAACGCAAGTTGCTCGATGAGGATACCTACTGTCGACTTCGAGTTGCAGGTGTTGTGGGACTACTTGTTTGATTATGATTCAGAGTATGACTGGAAGGCAGAATGGCTTTACGGATGGGACGAGAAAGACCAGGAACTCTTCGGATCATTGGGTTATACCATGCCTACCGAATTCAACATACGTAGATATTTCACAGGCGAAGAAGCTAACGGCAAACATACTGCGCCATATAAGCATCTGATATCTGGCAACACACTATCTACAAAGTTCGACTTTGGTTTTTGGGACATCTTGGCATGGAACGAGATTCACACCTCGGATGGTATACAGAGTATTCGTATCGACGAAACTTCTACCTACGACTATGTGACAGCTCACACAGGACAGACCATGACGCCTTCGCGCTATAATGCTCCTCGCTTCACTCGTGCCTTCTTCCAGCCAGAAGCTCTGTTTGCCGGTTATGAGAAAGCGATAGAGATAAACAAGAACTACGATGGTTTCGTATATGATGAGGAAAGAAATATATGGGTGCGCCACTTGAATATGAAGTTGCAACCTGTAACCTATATCTATCTGCCACAGATAATACTCCATCACAACAACCGCAACCATCGTATCATAACATCTATAGATGGTAGTGCCGACCTTAGCGGTATGTCGCGCTCGGTAAATCTGAATACAGGTGTTACTGGTCCTGACGCCATAACGGTAAACTTCGATATGCGTATGAAGTTAGACCGCAATGGCAAAAACAACGAAACAATAGACATCATTGGTGGTAAGGTGATGACTTTCGGTATCACAAACCTGAACCCTCACAAGCTCAGCACTCGTGCCTATGCCGAATCGCTCGACAAAGTGAAGGCGGCAGACAAAAACAACCACCACTATCTGGATGTAACGATGCAATTCTATAATGGTAAAGACTCCACCTTCGTCTTCGATGTGACAGACCAAGTAAGACGACTGTTTCGCGGAGGTGTAATAACAGTAGAACTCGACATGGACACTATACCAGTTCCTACTCGCTCAGGTGGCTCTGGATTTAATGCGGTAGTTAAAGACTTTGAAAACAAGCAATGGGAATTTGACATGTAACAACAATACTGCTCGCAACAGAATATATTTAGCGGACTCATAATAGCAGCAAATAACAAAATATAAATAGTAAATAATAAATAAAAAACACTCGAATTATGAAAAAGTATTTCATTTTTGCTGCTTCAGCATTGGCTCTTGCAAGCTGCTCAAGCGACGACTTCCTCGGAGAGAATCCAGGAAACTTACAGAATGCTACAAGTGCTATCAACTTTGGTGGTGAGGCAGGGAAGATTACACGTGCTACATCGAACGAGGGTACAGATCCTGTAAAGCTCGATGGTCAGTTCAAGGTGTATGGTGTAAAGAAAGTTAACGACAAACTATCTAATGTATTTCCTAATTACAGCGTTTGGTATGTAGAAGGTAAGAACACCACGTCAAATACTAAAGGATGGGAGTATGTAGGTAAGACAGGTGAAAAAAATCTTGGTATAGGAAATGTCGAATTGAAAGGTTCGTATGATCAAACTATTAAGTATTGGGACTACTCTGCTTCTGAGTATAACTTTGTTGCAGGTTCACCAATTAATGCTTTCACATACAAAATAGCATCAATATTCGATGCTATCCCTAATAAAATTGAATCTGCTACCGTAACAGGTTTCGCAGGCCATATCAAACCTAATACAACAACAACAGCACTTAATACAGATCCTATATATATAGCAGATCCTGTAAAGTTAGTAAAGGACAATTACAAAAACACTGTCGATTTTTCTTTCAAGCGTCATCAGTCAATGGTTCGTGTAGGTTTTTACGAGACTATCCCTGGATACTTTGTATCAGATGTTCATTTTTATACTTGCGATGATGCTGGAAATCTCACGGCTTCAGAAAGCAATAACATCATTCTTACCTCTTCTACTGCAGACTACTTTGTAGGAGGAACTAATGTTAGTGGTACTGTAAAATATGATTGGACAGCATCAAAGCCTTCATATACATTTACATATGATACCAATCTAAAAAAGAGCAAGAACTGGTATGCAGGTAAGTTAGGCACTTTGGCTGAAACATCCACAGATCAAGTAGACCATCTCTATGGTACAGACGGAGATATGTCAGAAACAGGCTACTTCACAGTATTGCCTACACAAGCAGAAACAGCATCGCCTATCTTGATTAAGTGTGACTATACTTTGAATGCACCAGGATCTGGCGAAACTATCAAGGTTACTGGCGCAACAGCAGCTATCCCTGCAGCATTCAGCAAGTGGGAGGCTAATACTCGCTACACATACCTCTTTAAGATCTCTGACAATACAAATGGTACTACAGGTAAACCTGCCGACAACGACCCTGTAGGTCTCTTCCCTATTACATTCAAAGCAATGGTAACAGAAACATTAGATGCAACTGAGGGAACAACCACAACTGTTGCAACTCCTTCTATCACAACTCATCAAGATGGTTCTGTAGTAGATAACACTATTGAGTATAAGACAGGTAAGCCTATTTATGCTACTGTTTATGACGAGGAAACAAAAGAATTTAAGAACCTTAATACAGAGGGTACTGTTGGCAATGTTCAGGTTTACAAACTTTCTAAGGAAAGAACAGAGGCTGAGCTCCAGGTAGAAGCTGTTGCTAATGATGAATTCAAGGACGCAAATAAGGTTACTTCAACAGAAGTTCCAGCAACAGCCTTTGGCAACTTGGAGGCTAATAAGTACTTGAAGTTCACACCAACAGAAGCTGCTTGGTACGCTATCCAGTACAAGTATGCAGATGATGCTTACAAATACAAGGTTTTTGAGGTAAAAGCACCAACTGTAACCCCTGCCCCATAATCAGCATTATCCACAAATTCTTATAAACCGGATGGAGCATTTTTTGCTCCATCCGGTTATCCGCAAATATCAATCACCTATATATATAATAATGTATATACGCATTCTTACCATAGTGGCATTAGCAATATGCTTATGGTCTTGCTCATCAGAGCAAGACGAACCTTTTGTGCCCGAATCTAAAGGCATAGCCTTTGGTGGCAACAACGGTACATGGCAGGATGCACCAACCTCTCGTGCCACATCTGGCTTAGAGACTCTCTTCAACACTTTCCGTGTGTGGGGATATAAAACAACGGCTACTGATGCAGCAGGTCCATCAGTGCCACAACTTGTGATGGATGGATATAAGGTGGAATTCTCCGCTACGTCTACAGGCTCTACTGCTACCAACACTACAGGATGGGAATATGTAGGCATCAACAACCCAAACCTATCCTCTGCGCAATCAATAAAATTCTGGGATTATTCCGCCACCAGCTATCGCTTCTTCGGATATAGTCCCTTTGAGACAAAGGCTACAACGACAGCTACGGGAACAGCAGGCGAGAGCAAATCTATCTCTTTCCCCTTTGCCTACTCCGACCAGGCTACAGCCAAAAGCATACCATACATCAGCGAGCTATGGTATAATAACAGTTCGTATGGCAACTGCGTAACCCTGACCTTCGCTCCTATAATAGCAAAAGTCAGATTTAAATTCACGTACCCCAAGAATACTAAATCAATAGATATCAGAGACATCCAATTCTGTGATTCTCGCTTCATTGCCGACCCTACATCGGCAACAACACCTCTACGTGGCAACATCGTAGCCACCTACCCTATTACTGGCAACCCATCGAGCCAAACACCTACGTTCTCATGGTCGCCATCAACCTCAGAAGGCTCTACAGAAACTTCTACTGGCGCGCTTATCTTCACCACTCCCTACGAAGAAGAGAGCGACGCCATACATATACTCAACGACCCTAAGCTATATGGCAAATGGTATTATGTGCCACCAATGAGCATTATTCCATATATCCAGGGACCGTATACCATAAAAGCAACAATAGACGGAACCCCTATCTCGACTACCGTGCCTGAAGAATTCATGCAATGGAAGGCGGGATATCAATATACATATATCTTCAAGATTACCGAAGCTGGCACCATCATCGCATTCTCCAACCTACAGGTAGAAGAATGGCGACCTGGCACAAACATAGAAAACCAAGGCAGCGGCACCGCAGGCTGGTAGCCCCTATCAATAAGCCTCCAGCAAGCAGCCATCACCCCCTGCCTCCTTGTGCGTGCACGATTCCTTCGTGCTCGCTTTAATCTTCGCGCGCACGCAATAAATAATAACAACATGAAGCAACAGCTATCAATATCGTCAATAACAAGCATCGTCATCATCCTCGCAATCCTCACCGCTTGCGAGAGCAACGACATGCCTATACAGCACCCCGACAGCTACGACTATATCACCTTCTCTGCCCAAACTCAGAAGCTCATAACTCGTGCCGAGCCTTACGAAGACTACAACCCCGACAGCCATCCTGCCACAATGGGAGCTTTCGGCTACTACGATATTGCTTCATGCACAAACCTTACCCCAACAGATGCTTCGCAGCCAAACCTCATATTCAACAACGAGAACGTGAGCTACGATGCAACTACAAAGACATGGAAAAACTCTACCAAGAAGCGTTGGGACAGCTATCAGGGCGCAACAGCTTTGGATTTCTTTGCATACATGCCACAGACAGCAGGTGCAAAGGTATCGCGCCCTGCTGCAAATACTTATACGCTCTCTGTACCCTTCACCATGCCTAACGATGCTCCATTACTCTACGACACCAAGGCTGCACCCGTGGTATGCGAGAAACCAATAAACAAAGACATGACAGACCCAGCCTTTGAACGTGTGGTGAAATTCCGTTTCGACCAGACTCTTGCTGGCTACACCCTACACTTCACCCTCGACTCAAAGATGAACGCCATTAGGCAGTTCCGCATAAAGAGCGTAAACTTCTCTGGCGAAATAGCCGTTGCAGGCACTTATAACCGCACATATACATGGTCTGCAACAGACAAATGGACTGCTGCAGCCATACAATGGACAGATATAAAGACCGCCACAGCAACAAGCGCCCTACCCTATAAATCGCAAGGCACAACAGCCTACGACGATACCAACAAGACAGCACTCGTGACTGCTGCTGGCACCACTCAATGGGGAGAAACATTCTACACTATCCCTTACAGCAAATTCGAACCAATGATCACCGTAACCTACGATGTGGTGTTTATGGACGAAAACCAAAAGGAAGTGATAACAAGAAAGGATGTTACTTCAACCATACTGCTGAACAAGACTAATTTCAGTGGCATAACCACAGGCACAACAGCACAAATAAGTCCGATAACTATACTCATACAGCCACGCTACCTCTACGTGATGGCTGACCAAGATGCCTATACAGGACGACTACTGATACAATAGAAAAGAAGATCTATATAAAAAAGACATACTCAAAATCTTGGAAATTGAAACTATGATGCGACGTACTACATATACCTCAAAAAGAATAATCAAAATGCTGTTTGGCATTCTGACCATACTCCTCTTGTCTACTCAAGAGATATGGGGACAAACATACTCTATAGACCTTTATGCCCAGAACTATGCTGGCGGTTCAGGAACAAAGAACGACCCATATCTTATCAGCAACGACAAGGAGTTGGCCAAGTTGGCTCGCGATGTGAACAATGGCAACACTTCGCAAGCTTTCCTTGGCAAATATTTTAAGCTTACTGCCGATATCGACCTTAAGGATGGTATCTGGATGCCTATCGGTAAATACTACAACTACGGCTACGGTAATGGCAACAACCGCTTGTTTTTCGGAAAATTTGATGGCGATGGTCATGTCATCAAGAATATGCATATACAATGGGAAGGTACCGATGCCTGGAGTGCATGGGGACTCTTCTCTACACTCCAAGGTGCAAGCAGTGATAATCTTACTACCGTAACAAACCTCATCATCGAGAATGCCGTGGTAGAAAAGAAACCAGGCTTCTCACCTTATGGTCCCGGTTATAACGTGGGCGTAGTGGCAGGTGAGATATACGGAAATACAGAACTCAGCAACATCATTATCCGTGGCTCTGAAATAAAGGATAACGACGAAACCTACGAGATAAACAGGGAAACCAAGATTGGCGGTATAGCAGGAAATGTACAGACCGACAGTAAGAACGAAACATTCAGAATCTTCAACATAGCAGCTGATACAAAGATAAATATGCTGAAGAATACAAGCGTGTATAACAATCAGTTTTACATAGCCCAGGGTTTCGGTCGCTTCAGCTATGACATGAAAGGAGGCAATAATATCATAGAGCCTACCAACATCTATCTCTTTGGCAATGGGCTTAATATAGACAATACAAGTACCAACATCAACAAAGGTGGCATCACTGCCAATTGCCAAAAAGAAAGAAATGCAAAAAAATATGCTTCTACCTGGTATTATACTCAAGACGTAACTGGTGGTAAGAACTTAGGTACAAAGGTAGACGCAGCTACCTTTGCAAACGACTTTGTGGACAAAGCCAACAAATTGATCACTACCAAGAGCCTTGAAGAAGACAAGAACTCATGGACTTTCAGCAATGGCGCTCTCAACATGTATAGCAAGACAGATGTTTCAATTGTAGAAAACACATACAACAGAAACGATCGACAGGTTTCTTATACACTAACGAGCAATCAATTTAAGGACGGATATACCTTCAGCTGGACTGTAGATGGCGAAGCCATTACTCCTAACGAAGGTAGCAACGGAAAAACCATCTCTCTGCCTCTAAGCAACAAGAAGCGTACAGGTGAGGTAATTATCACGGATGGCAATACAGGAAGTGTCATCCTAAAGAAGAACTTCAAAATCAATCCGAAATATTATTCTATCGACCTTTATGCCGATAGCTATTCCGGCGGTACGGGAACAAAAGAAGACCCTATCATCATCAGTAGCGACTTAGAGTTGGCAAAACTGACTCGAGATATAGAGAATGGGCAAATGCAGGATAGCAAATACTTCAAGCTTGCCAATGACATTAGCTTGGATAAGGGTCTTTGGATGCCTATCGGCAATACGAAATATAGTGGGGCTTTCTTCAAAGGTAAGTTTGATGGCGATGGACATACCATCGACAACATGCATATCTGCTGGAAAGACAATAGTGGCTCATGGAGTGCATGGGGATTGTTCTCTGCACTTAATGGTCTATCGAGCGACGAAGCAAGGGTATGTAGGGTTACCAACCTCATCATAGACAATGCTGTGGTTGAAAAAGAGGAAGGCTACATGCCTGTAGGAAATGGTTTGAATATCGGTATCTTAGCAGGTGAGTTGGTTGGTGGCAACATTGAAATAAGCAATATCATTATCCGCAATTCAAAGATTACGGATAACAAAGAAACATATACTACACCAGAAATAGCTGTTGGCGGTATTGTTGGTAAAGCACAACAGGGAAAAATATACCGAATCTTCAACTTGTCGTGTGAAGCGGATATAAACATGTTTGATCATGCCAGTCTAAAGAGCGGTAACACATGTTTGGCAGAAGGTATCGGTTGTTATGAATTGGTTAACAATAGCAACTCGTTTGTTATTCTTCCTACCAACATCTATGTACATGGTAAGGTATCAACTACCAACAACAGATGCAAGGTGGGAGAAGTGATTGGTAACAGGAATGTGGATAATGGAACAGGCGAAACTGCAACATGGTATTATGCTAACAAGACCAATAGTTCAAGCTCTAACATAGCGACCAATGGTACGCAAAAGAGCGAAGATGAGTTTGCAACAACATTTGCAAGCCAGAACAACCTGTATATATCTGCTAAAAACTTTCAAGACAAGCTCAACTGGAGTTATACTTCTGGTACAGGCTTTAACTTCGGTTCAACAAAACTGACAGTGAAGCGTGGCTACACTACTATCATCACAGCAGAAACTCTTGAAGGTAAAGCTGAAAACGAAAAATATTTCTGGTATACCTCTATAGACAAGAAGAATTGGACTCTACAGAACGAGAACAACGCATATAACAATTTCAGCATCTCGCTCGAAGACTACGACCAATATGTATATGCACTATTGGAAGATGGCAGCTCGCAATCGGGAGTGGCAAAGATTGATGCAAGAAAAGTGGATGCTGTGATGAAGACAAATGAGGAGACTAACACTCTTTATATTGAAATCACTAATAACATTTGGGAAAACAACGATAATCTTAATGTTACATATTCGTGGGTGAAGAATGGTAAAGAAGATAGTACCGCCCCTACTTTCGACAAGTCTTCTCTTACCTCTACCGACAAGCTGAGCTGTCATGTGATAGCAACTACCAAAGACGGAGTAGAACTATTAAACAAATGGTTGGTTTATGCAAAGAGCGTGGTATATCTATGCCCTGCTGGCGCTACAGGTACAACAGCTGATGGAAAGACTATATCATACAATCAAGGAAACGACAGCAATGATGGTCTATCTCCAGAGACTGCTGTAAGGACATGGAATGGCGCATATTCTAAACTTGCAGTAAAGGGTTCGTGGGATGATAACATCATCGTGCTGATGGGAAAGAGCGACCAATCCGTAACCAACGATGATAAAGATGGTTTCCCTTGCAACAACAATTATTACTCATCATCCAAAGAGTGGGAGAATGCCAAGAAAACTTCTCCTTTCTTCAAAAACACAACCATCACAGGAAGTTGGGATAACGTTGACTATCAGGGTGTGATAGAGATGTATGGTGGACATTATAGGAACCATAGTTTAGCCATCTTTGGAGATACCCGTTTCCAATATCTAACCTTCAATCGCAATCCAAATAATAATGAAGGTGATTATTTCGATATTCTCTACTGCCAATTCAATAACCTGGAGATGGGCGAAGGCATTCAAATGACGAACTATCAAAAGATGTACCCAGGTGATGGTACTATCCAGGGCGCAAACTCTACATCTTTCCAGATTTTTGGTGGTTTTATGGATGACAACCGCTTTTCACCATTATCAACAGAAGGCAACCTTAAGAAGATGGATGATGCTCTGCCACATGGACGTGAGGGCTTCAAGATAAAAATCAAATCGGGACACTTCTCTTCAATTTGTGCAGGTGGCCGACAGACTACGGACAACAGAAATGGTGTGATGGGTAGCCCTAACATGCCTATCAAGTGTACTATTGATGTAGATATTGACCGTAATTTCAACGATAATCATAATGAAAACAATTCAGACCTTGACGTTGCCATTGTTCTTGCAGGCAACCATGAGGGAGCTATGGTTGGCGATGTTGACATCATCATCAAGAGTGGAAAGATAGGACGTGTGGTTAACGGTTCTTTGGGTGCAAGACGCGAAACAAGCAATTACAATGCTCCTTACAACACCTATATGGGACGCGCCAACATCCTGATAGACCCTGCACAATCTGAAAATAACGAGGATACGAATATTAATAGCCGTGTAGAGATTACGGAGATTTACGGTGGTAGTACAGGACGTGGTTTTCAGGGTGGTCAATGGATAGAAAACCCATTCTATGGTTATAGCACCATTACCATAAAGGGTGGTACCTTCCTGATTCCAACAAAATGTACACCAGAAGAAATCTTCAGCGGTATCTACGGTGCAGGAGCTGGTGGTATGAACGGTATTGGAGATGATACCTATCATACAACGGATAACCGTATCCCTTATTGGACAAACAGCAGTACGAAATCTGTCATGGCTTTTGGTAACTATGATGCAGCAAAAGCTAATCTTTGCATGTATAAATGCTACAATGCAGACACGCATACATATACCGAGGTAGATCCAAGATTGACCAACAACAAGATTATCATTGAAGGAGGTATCTTTGGTTCTGAAACAAGAAAGATTGACGGTATCTATGGTGGCGGTAGCGGATATATGAGTAAAGACCTTTGGAAAGCAAATTCAAAACCAAGTAAAGATGGTGGAAACATATACGGAAAAGCAGGAGAAACCGTAACCTCACTTACCATCAATGGCGGCGAATTCTATTGCGAAAACGGTATCTTCGCTGGTGGACGTGGTACGGATTATTACTATTCCACCAATGCATACAATGGCACCTCTGCTGAATATACAGACCTCGGCAAGATATACGGCAACGTAGAACTGACCATTAATGGCGGTAAATTCCATTGCCCTGTATTCGGTGGAGGATATGGTGTGGCTGATGCCAAACTCTTAAACTCAAACAACATCAACACCCTTAACAACATGGCACGCCTCTATGGCTCGTCTACAGTTAAGATTAATGGTGGTACATTCTATGATAATATCTATGGCGGTGGCGACATGGCTGTAGTGGAGAAAGGAACTAACGTTATTATTAGCGATAGCGCCGACATTAGAGCCGACGTGTTTGCAGGTGGTAATGGTAGAACAAAGCGTGCTGATACAGACCAGACTATTAATAACGACACATGGCATCCTGAACTCGTAGGTAAGGTATTGGGCAATACCAACCTCACATTCTTTGGTTCTACCAAGGTGGCTCCATATATATATGGCGACATCTATGGCGGTGGCAACTTGGCACAAGTAGAAGGTGACACACATATAAATATATATGCCGCCAACTTTGCAGGCGAAATATTTGGTGGCGGTAAGGGAAGAATAACTAACGGAAATGGTAAAGCCATTGCCGAAGGGTTGTATACCTATGCCAACGTGAATGGCAACACCTTTATATCATTGGCTAAAGACCAAGGTGTGCAGATTAATGATGAGAAAAAGGAGGAAGACAACTACTCTATCAACGTAATCTGGAACAGAAAATTAGATAACACTAATAAAAAGAATTTCTTTGATTGGGATACAAATAAAACAAAATTCTTTGCTAATGGCAAATTCCTAAACCCTCATAATATATATGGTGGTGGCAACTTGGCATGCAATGTATCGGGCAAGGCTACTCTCAACATCCTGAAAGGTATGACTCCATTCTCGCTTCTGAAAACAGCGGAATGGAAGGCTGCATACGACGACAATAATAATCCACACTTCTCTGTATTCGGTGGTGGCTATGGTTTGAACACTACTGTAGGCAAAACCGATGTGACAGTAAATGTGGTGGGCGACTATAGTGTTTACGATGCTGAGATAAAAGACGACACAGAGCAACTATCCAAGGGGCAGACTCAGCTACGCGCTAAAGGCGAAATGAATGTCTTCGACAACTCGAAAGGTATTCCAAACTTCACTATCTTGGCTGTATTAGGAGGCGGATATGCTGGTACTGTGGATAACGACGCCAAGGTAACGATAGATGGCAATACTTTCATTCATCGTGTATATGGTGGTGGATTTGGTGACCCTACATCTTCTGTCAACAACGAAACGGGTAAGATTGGTGGCAATACCGAAGTATACGTAAAAGGTGGAAATATCTATGGCGATGTATTTGGCGGTGGTGCTGGCGTGAAGCCTAAGAAGGAAACAAGCGGCACTTATACCTATTTCACTAATGTGGCTAAAGTCGATAAAACCACCAAGGTTGAGATATCTGATGACGCTCATGTATTTGGAAATGTATATGGCGGAGGCGATATGGCTAATATTGGTTCGTATATAACTCTTACAAATAAAGTAGAGTATTATGGCAATAAGCCTAAGAGTACTTCAACTTTTGACCAAACTAATGGCGACTTTATAAGCTATGAAGCTACAGACTATAAGTCGTTTGTTAACATCGTTGGTGGTAACATCTTTGGTGAAATATTTGCTGGAGGTAAGGGTCTGAAGAAGGCTGATGCTCCTGAATATAATAAGGTAGGACGAATAAATGGTAATACCATACTGCATATTGCCAATACCAACGAGGCGGGTATGGAGCGTATCACACCTATGGTATGGAGCCGTGTATATGGCGGTTGCGCCTATGGTGTTGTTGATGGTAATACTCTTGTGCATATCGAAGGCGGTATGCTCGGACTCAACATCTTTGGTGGTGGTTATGGCGATATTCCTATCACCAACGATAAGACTGACGACAATAGTGGTCAGTCTACGGCTTCGTCTACCCTTGAGCAGGTGCTTGGCAAGAAGGATACAAATAACGAAGGCACCTATGCCAATATTCTTGGCAACACCAAGGTGCAGATAGACGGCGGTGCATGGCTTTGGGATCGCAAGGCAGATAAGAACGGTAACATCACTACATGGCTCGATGCTCAGAGTGATAGTGAGAAGGTATGCGAAAACCTTGATGAATTTAAGGATATCATATATGCTATACATAATGCTAACACCCTTGGCGAGATTACAAATGCCAAGGCTAAGGCTGCTATGAGCAGAATTATCAATAACAAAGATACAAAGGAATTCTTTGAGATGACAGATGGCGACTTCGGTTCGGCTCGATTCACAAAGAACCATAATATCTTTGGTGGTGGTAACCGTGCATGCTATGTAGGCTACGACATAAATGGTAATAGTACAGGTGATGGTACAGGTGAGGCAATAGTAGAAATAAACCACTCGCCAGTTACTGATATCATTGGTGCCAATGGCAAATCGCTCGATATATTAGACTTCACTACTCTGCAAGGTCTATGCTGGTATCTTGCAGAAAAGAATTCCAATAGTCCACAGTTCTCGGTATTCGGTGCTGGATATGGTGCAAACACCAAGGTTAGAAATGCCAAGGTGTATGCACAGGCAGGAGCCATGATAGAACAGAATGGAAATCCTTACAAAATAGACGGTAAGAAATACCGCTATATAAGTCAAGAGGAAGACAGATTGGAATATACCAACTTCGAGACAAACTTGTATATGGACTACATGGCAGTTTCGAAGGAAGACAAGAAGCTATACTATGGTAGCGTGGATGGGACAAGCGATGATGATGACACGTTCCGCCGCTATTATAACACTCGTATGGCTTGGACTCTCGGTATTCCAGGCTTTACATTCCAAGAGATTCATGGTGGTGGATTCTCTGGATATGTTGATGAAGACACTTATGTAGAAGCTAACAACCAGTTGGCTTGCTATAATATATATGGTGGTGGACTTGGAGCTCTACCTTATGGTACACTAAACGAAACTACAGACAAAGATAATCATTACGACTTCGGAAGCGTAGGTAGAGACTCAAAGGTATTCTTCAAGTCGGGCAACGTGGCAAGAAATGTATATGGTGGTGGTGCAGGTATAGAATCAATACGAGTAAGTGGCAACAATATCGTTAGCTTGGATTCTAAGACTGGTAGCATCATCGACTTCCCTGACATGGCTCGAGTGAAGGGTAAGACCGAGGTGCATGTGTATGGCGAAAACGTGGGTGTACCTCCGTTGGTTATCGAACGTACCGTAATCATGGGTAATGTATATGGTGGTGGCGACGTGGCTAACGTAGGTTTGAATACCCAAAAGGCTACTGCAAAGAAGATTGATGTAGCTAAAAGCCTTACTCCTGCAAACTTCACTTCGTTTGTAAATGTTCGTGGCGGCACTATCCTCTCAAAGGTTTTTGCAGGAGGAAATGGTCGTACGGCTGACGTATGTGGTGACTATACTAAGTTGGGTGGCATATATGGCAATGCGTGTGTTGTTACAGGTAGACCTGTGATGACATACCCATATAACGAATTGGCTACAGTTTCTACTACAGATTATACAAGCAACAGCCTCAACCCTTCAGAGCAGGAATACTTGGTTAATCCTGATGCTACAGTAAACAAAGGCCTCATGCCAAACATCATGAATAGCGTTTATGGTGGATGTCAGAATGGTACAGTATATGGCAACACTCTCGTTGCTATCAAAGATGGTGCACTATATTACAACATCTTTGGTGGAGGATGGGGAGACGAAGAAACCAATACCTCTGCCAACATTACTGGTAATACCAACTTGAGCATAACAGGTGGACAGGCTATGCTCACCTCGTATTGGTCAACAACAATGCGCAACTGGGAACCAGCAACTATCGTTGGTGACAAGACTTATTCTCCTCAGTATATACCAGCAACACAGAAATTTAAAGTTAACCATAATATATATGGTGGTGGCGACAAGACTTGCGTTGTAGGCGAGAAGGACAAAGATGGCAATCTGGTTGCTAACAGCGGTAATACATATATCAAACTTGAGAAAGGTTTGCTCCATGATAACACTCAGCTATTGTCGGGAGTAACTACAACACAATTCTTCAGCTCTAATGAGTGGAAGGAGATATATAACAAGGTGGGTTCTCCTCACTTCTGCGTATTTGGTGGCGGATTTGGTGAAAAGACATTTGTGCTCAACGATTCGCATATAGAAGTGGCTATGGAGACTCGTGGAAGCATAAATAAAGACAATGACATCGTAAAAGGTGAAGAATATAAACACTTCGTCAGCGACTATTCGATGATGGATATCGTGGGTGGTGGTTTCTCAGGACAAGTGAACGGAACTACACATATCAATGGTGCAGGTGGTGCTTCATGCCGTCGTGTGTTTGGTGGCGGATTCTATAATTCTGTAAAGGCTACGGATATAAACATCAAGGCTATAGACTGCCACGACATCTTTGGTGGTGGCTTTATGGGTGATGTGGAGAAAGAAACAAAAGTCGTCATTGGCTCACAAGAAGGCAAGACTTCTACATCAACTTTTGGTAATGAAGATATTTATGTTCATGGTAGCGTATATGGCGGTAACGACGTGTCGGGAGCTGTGAACATAGTGCTCGACAACAATGGATATTTTAAGGATAATGGCGGTACAGGTACCAATGTCAACATCTATGGCGGTCATATCTATGGCGACGTATATGGTGCTGGCAATGGTAACTATCTGTATGCTCTCGACAAAAAGGGAAACAAGAAGGTTACTGTAAACGAATATTATCCTGTAAACCCTAACGATTCTGAATCAGAGACTATTCCTTTGGTTTATACTGTGCCTATGCGTGAGACTATGCCTTCGTACATAGCAGCAAGCGATGCAGCAAAGATTGTGAACATAAACTCATGGCGCCCTATCACTAACAAGGTAAATATCGACATCAAGGGTAACTCTACTTCAGATATCATCACTATCGATGGTGATGTATATGGAGGTGGAAACTCTGCTTCTGTACAGAAGGTTCACGACTACGATTCAGAAAGTCAGGAGGGGGATATAAAAATTAATATTGGCAATAATGTCAATATTAGAAGTGTGTTTATGGGATGCAACGGTGAGGCTCTCTTTGCTAAGTCTGAAGACAACGACTTCATGAATAAGTTCCAAAAGCTGAATGGCGATGTAGAAAATGGAAAGGAACTAAACCTTGCAGATACCATAGACTGGATTAATGATCCTTCAAACAAGGGTATCAGCACTCTATATCTCTCTACAGAAAATGCACAGCGCCCACTTGTATACCCTCACCTACTCGACCTCTATTTCCAGTCGGTAGAAACAGATATACAAGGAAAGTTGACATGGAATGGAAGTGAAAGTGGCGATGGACTTACAAACTGTACTATTGGTACTTTCTGCTGCGGTGGCAATCGTGGCAACATGAGTGTATACCCTAATTCGGTAGGTAATGTTGTTGACTATACCTTCCCTGCAGGTCTTGTGATAACAAACAAGATTGTAGGCGGTTGCAATAATGCTAACTATAATTATAAGGATTTGGTTACTCACGAGGGTGGCTATCTGCTTGGTAACACTCATTCTGAATATCCTTTCATAAAGCTCACTATCAAGAACAAGTTTGAGCCTAAGGAAGACAACAATGCTTATATTGGCGGAAATGTCTATGGCGGATGCTATCAGGCAGGTACTGTGCGTGGTGATATCGCAATCATTCTTCAGAGCGATATGCTTGAGGGTAAGTCGAAAGAAAAGCTCGACAATTCTAACGACTTCCTTTCATCTAAGCCTCAATATTCCGCTCTTAATGTATATGGTGCTGGATATGGTATGGAGAGCTACGTATATGGCAATACCGACGTTATTATGGCAGAGGGCTTGAAATGTTCAGCTCCATCAACATCTTCTTCTGGAGAATTTAATGCCTCTGGCGTTTCTGCCAACTTCGTATATGGTGGCGGTCAGCAGGGTAATGTGATAGGTGTTACTAACGTTGATGTATTAAATGGTCATATCTACAAGGCTGTTACTGGTGGTTCTTACTCTGGCTATGTATGGGGTTCTACACAGGTAAAGGTAGGATATCCTATATATTATAAGGTGAAAGACAAGCAGTCGGGCATCTACCTATTGAACCGTACAGATAAGAACAATAAGAATATAGACCGTGAGGGCAATACTGAATCAGGAGCTATCCTCTCAAATCTTGCCTCTGAGTCTATTAAGCAGAATATCAAGCTCATAGCTGGCGATATCATTTCGCAAGCTGTTTATGAATCTATCACAGGTAAGCAAGGGCTTACTGCAGAATTTGTAAAGACTGATTGTTTTGAGAAATGTGTGTCTTCGCCAGCATCTCCTCTAACATGGGATGACATAAACATTTGTATTGGCGAGGCTATATATGGTGGTGGATATTCTGTTGCTCAAGGTACATCGGTATTGGCTAACGACTCTACCGTGCTGAAATATACAGATAAATATAACATCAATAAAGCTTTCACTACTGAAAATAGTAGACTGGTAGGATTGACAGAACTGCCTAACGGTACTACAAAAGGCTTTGGTGGAAATACCACTATCCTCGTAGCCGATAATAGCGACCCATCGTCTACTCGCGACCATATCACCATCTCTCATCAGGAGATGAAGTCGATAGTATTGCCAAAGGGTACAGACCTCTTCGGCTATTACTATAAGCATAAAGATGGCAACTATCGATTTATATCTCTTCAGGACAGCTATTTCTATGGAGACGGACATGACAAGCCTGTTGGTCAAAGTGATACAGATAAGAATATATATGTGTATGACAGCGAAGGTGGTATCTTTGGCGATGGTCACCAATCGTATGCTGAGGGATTCCGTTGTGCAGACCTCACAGGATATGGCTTTGTGGGTACAACTATAAATAACCCTAAGATTATAAACACCTTCCAGCGTATGGATATTCTACGTTTGGAGGATAACTGCTTCAATGTACTTGGTGCTCGCGACTATGCTACCAACGTAACGAACAAGACTCCATATTCTATTGCTCGTGTGGGCGAGATACAGATGTTTGCTAAGAATATCGCTCTTACAGACAATAAGCTTCAAGGTAAATCTGTGAAACGCGCGCGCAACTATATGGGTCTGGCTAACAACATCCACTATGTGGGTGCTGTTACATCAAACGTGCCTTTCAATGAAGTATCAAAGGAAGCTTGGCGCAACGACACTGGCGAGGTTCCTGCATCTGGCAAGTCTTATCTTGAAGTAAAACAGAGCTACATTGACCAATACAACAATGATGCAGACGAAGCAACATTCCAAAAGCGTAATGAGGGTACTGCGAAGAATATGATTGGTATTGCCTCGGGATATGCTTTGAAGATTCAGAATGTACAGGAACTGTATGATGCCAACAAAAAGATTGTTGACAAGATATACTATGGTCCTATCTATGGTGTGATAGAAATGAACCTCATCGACGTAAGAGAAGATGAGGGTGGTGGCTATGTATATGCCGACAATGTGCATAAGCGTGATAATGGCAATAATCCTGACTTCCTCGAAACAACAGGTAACTTCGTATTCCCTTACGAAGAGAAGCAGAACAGATATATCGTCGACGACTGTTTCCCTACAGGTTTCAAGGGCCTAAAGACCGATGATCCTGATTCTGAAATAGATGTACACTATTGGTATGTAACAGGTTTCAACTACTATTATAACGCTCATATTACAGGCTATACATATAAGGACGCTATGAAATTCAACAATGATAATAGCGATGGTCTTACAGTTCTTGCAGGTCTTAAGCCTAACCAACCTGTAGCTGTTCATAGCTGGAAGATGCGTAGCGGACATCCTACAGCTCACGAAAACTATTCATGCGACCTTGAATATCGCAACTATCTCAATAAAGGAACAACAGGAAATGTAGATATGGACAACAAAGATGTTGCCGGCGGATATACACTTCGCGTTGGTGGATCATCATCGTATACATATTCTGCCCCTGATGCTGAGAATATAGATGCAGCCAACAAAGGCTTTGCAGCAATATTGCCAATGAATGGTAGTAAGGTTACATATATTCAGCAGGTCCTTCCTTCAAAACTTAACGACGGCGATGCAAAGATATCATTCGAACTCTCTGATAGTGTAAACAATACCACAACAGAATATTTCAACAAGCATTTGTCGGAGAAGTGTCTTGCCACTCTTATCCTTAAGGCTCCTGCATATAGCGAATATAGCGAAACTGTTAAAAAGCCTATTATCAGTAAGGTAGCTACGTCTGCTTTCTTCACTCTTTCTGCTACCGGTAACTACGAGAAGGTTGAAAATAATACAAACCTATCTGAAGGCGTAGACTATTATATTAAGAATGGTATAGAAGGAGAATATGCAAAGGTAGATCCAAGCCTGATATTCAAAAAGAATACAGATGGATACGCTTCTGTGAATATTAGTGATGTTACCGCAGGTGAAAACTACTTCTGCGAGGTGCCACGTATCTATACCTATACCATCTACCTCACTATAGAATATGTGCAGGGTCCGAATATCAATGGTAATATTACTGTTGACAACTGCGCTTTGCCTGGCGAAATGATTCGCTTGAAAAAGAACAATGTAGCTATCGCTGCCGACCAAACATTCTCTGCCAATGGTTACTATTGGCGCATTGGTAAGCGTAAGAAGAATGCTGATGGTAAATGGGTATTCGAAGATGCTACAGAATGGGATACCACAAATAAGGCTACAGGCTACGACACATATAAGCAAGGTGACGCCAAGACTGCCGAAGGTCTTTTCAAGAACTGTAAATACGACAAGACTAACGACTATCTGGACATCCCAGCCTACTACTTCATGAATGGCTATGGTGTGCAGCTTGGTATCACCATGAATGGATTGGATAAGATCTTCACAGTAGATATGGACGACGACAATGAATTCTTAATCCATAACTACCACCGAATGAATCCTCACAAGGAAGGTCTCAACCTTCATCTTGCTGAGGCTATTAAGCGTGCAAAAGAAGAAAAGGATGCTGCTACAGGTACTACAACGGTTCCATTTGCAGAACCTCGAATCTATATCTCTGATTTAAGCGACCTAACAGCTTTCATCAACTTCATTGACACCATAGGAGCAGACGGCAAAGCTCCTCGATATGGTGCCAACGCTCAATTTGTGCTCCAAAAAGACCTTACTGTGCCAAGCGACTTCGTTTGTGGCACAGGCATCTTCCATGGTATCTTCCATGGCAATGGTCATGTCATCCATGGCTTACCACAAGATAAGTCTCTCCTCGCAGAGAACCAAGGTCAAATCTATAACCTCGGTCTTGAGAGCGGCAATATCGCAGCAAAAGGCAGCACCAATGCCGGCGCCTACCATTGCTGCTTCGAGCAAAATCCATCATCATCCCCATCATCATCCCCATCATCCTTGTCCGATGGCGTTTCTACGCCATTCGCTCCTATCGTCTATCGCATGGATGGCTCTGCCGACACCCACTACACCTCTGATGATTTCAAATACGGCCGTGTAGCCTACGACCTCAACGAGTACTACCTCCGTGCTCGCTATAGCAATGATGGCAATAATCCTGACGACATGAAGGCTCTAAAATATGTCTACGACTATTATGCGAATGGCGACTACCAGTATGCCAACCGTACTGATGCTATCACCGGTAAGAACACAGGTATCACCTACCTCCGTACAGGTCTTGATAGCGACCTCCCTAACTACGAGCAGGCAGAAACCCGCCATAATCAAGCCCACGACATCGATAAAGCCCGAGTAAAGGTATCCTCGTTCGACGGCGTTTCTACGCCGCTCGCCTACGAGCCTCTCTTCGATGCCAACCATGCTGCCACTTCCCTCACAGCTTCCAACATCATGAACGACTTCATCTTCTGGGGTCAAAAGCTGCAGGCTACACCAGAATCATGCCCACAGGCAATAGAGTCTCATCAGAATTGCTACATGACAAACCATGTATACCGCACAGCTGGCTATTATGGCGACACCAAGCTTGACGCATTCCATTACAATGCTTACAACTACTCAGGTGGCACCATGACAACCTATGTTCATCAACCAAGCATCACAGCTATCGACTTCACCTGTAAAGGCAATATCAGCAAAGCCATAGGAACAAACAATGGTATCTTCTACCCTCCTGTCGATGACAATGCAAAGGTGTTCAGCGACTTCAGCGTAAAGGATGATGTCACCAAGAATCTATTGGTATATACAAATAATAATGTTGATATAGACAGCGATACCGAGGCTTACGATGTAGTAAACAAATATCTCAGCTACAACGAAAGTACAAGGGAGTCGTTGATAAAGGGACATCATGTATTCACAAATACAGAAGGCTTCACTACCGCCTTCCTCCACCTCGTGGAGCGCACTGCTGATAATAAGAATAGCGAAGGCGGTATCTGCGAGAACAACAACTTCTGTACACCATTACCATTCACCGTTACCAACCATGCTTGGTATGTACGCAAGCCTCAGCAATATGCCAACGACAAAACTGGCGCTTGGGAAGGCATCTGCCTACCATTCACCGTTCATAAGGTTGTAGCATCTATAAATGGCGAGATAACTCACTTCTACGGCATACCAACTGACGATGAGCTATCAACACCATCTCTAAATACTCATACCTTGCATCATGAGTACTGGCTTCGCAGTCTTACCACTGTTGGCAAAGATGGTACAGATATAACCGCCACCTTCCAGCGCCCTGGCTTATCATCAGTAGGCTCTTCATCAGCAGGCTCAAGCTCTTCATCAGCAGGCTCTCCATCCTTGTCCGAAGGTGTTTCCTACACCTTCGCCACCCCATTCTTCATAAACACCTATGAATCCCGCCTCTACAACAAGGATGCCAACCCTTACTATGCAAACAAGCATACCTACAGCAACTACCCATTGCTCACCTCTGAGGTGCCATACGTAGTACGCTTCCCTGGCGAGAGCTATTATGAGTTCGACCTATCAAGCAAGTTCTATAACGACATCCTTGGCAAGAGCGAACCTGAGCAGACTGTTGCTTTCAATGCTTATGGCTACGAAAACATGGAAACATCGTATGGCTCGATAACAATCCCTGTAACCAAGCAAATGGCTACAACAAAAGATGGCTACTCTCATTGCGGTACATTCTCTGCCAAAGATATCAAGAAGGATGCCATATATGGTATGAACGACAAAGGTAACGCTTTCATCTCTGACGCCACTACAGCTAAAAGCGTGATGCCGTTCCGTACATATATGACAGCAAAGACAACTAAGGCAAAAGCCCTGTCTTATGCTCCATCGATGATAAAGATTGCTGAGTCTACAGGTATTGACAAGATAACACCTGAGATTGGTGTGGCTGACAAGGACGAGGCTACAGGTAGCTATCTAATTGTTCGCCCTATTAATAATAATAAGGTGCGAATAGAGAGTAATATCTCTACTACCATCTATGTATACACTATAACAGGACAGCTCTACCGCATCCTCGATGTGATACCGGGTAATTCTGTATATAGCGGATTCCAGCAAGGTGCATATATCTTCGGCAAGACAAAGATAATGGTACAATAAGTGATGAATTTCTGCGTTTAATTTCACGGAGATATTGATATAACACATATCTAAAAGAATACATATGGCTGAGCAACCATCATATTCCACCACTAAAAACGGCAAACGGCTAATCTATATAGATGGCGTAGGCTGGCGATATGCCATAGAGCACCGCATGACACGCTGGCCTCTGTGGAAAGATAGCCGTAAGCCTGGTACATATATGATAACGCTCAATATAAATGGTAGCCAAAAGCTTCTTGGCACCCTTGCTGGTAGCAGCTCTGCCATAT
>ERZ1026856.380-NODE-380-length-29058-cov-5.591111_pt1 | contig 29058 bp, 26 predicted proteins | sample MGYA00380158_ERZ1026856 | MGnify/ENA primary metagenome ERZ1026856 (study PRJEB33269, sample SAMEA4719794) | human gut metagenome | biome: human-associated habitat; feature: organic feature; material: feces | place: Cameroon | collected 2013-10 ...
CCCCATCAGCATCGCTGCTGCGATGACCCCTGCCGTTACCTTACGATACATTCTTCTCATAGTCTTACTCTCCTTCAAAATGTATATACAGTGCGTCCTGCACGTATATCTGCTATTTACGTTGCGCGATCAAGCCACAGCTCAGATCTTACGCATCCGGGCCTGCACGCGCTCTTCCATCAGGCCAATGCCTCCATGCGGCACCCGCCCTTCGCATGTCTGCGTTTTCCGACTAATCCGTCGCCGTCCCGCGCAGGATGCCGAGTCCATGTGCCAGTGGCTTCAGCAGAAATTCGAGGTTCTCCCGACAGGCCTTCGGGCTCCCCGGCAGATTGATGATGAGGCTCTGCTTCCGGATGCCTGCCGTCTGTCGGCTGAGAATCGCATTCGGCGTATACTTCAGACTGTCAGCCCGAAGTGCCTCACCGATTCCCGGGACCTCCCGGTCACACACGGCCTTCGTCGCCTCCGGTGTCAGATCCCGCAGGCTGAAGCCGGTGCCGCCGGTCGTGAAGATGACACTGATCTGCCGCTGATCCGCGAGGCGCGTGAGCTCCAGCTCGAGACGCGGACGCCCATCCGGAAGCACCAGCTGCTCCAGGACCTGATAGCCCGCCGCCTCCAGCATTTCCCGGATCAGCGGTCCGGATTTGTCCTCATACTCGCCCCTCGACGCACGGTCCGATAAGGTGATCACCGCAGCCGTAAACGGACGCTCCGGATCTGCCTCGATCAGCGTGATCTCATCGCCCGGCTTCACGACACCACCCTTGAGAACGATGGTAAAGACACCTTCCCGCGGCATGATGCAGTCGCCGACGACCTTATAGATCTCACAGTGACTGTGGCAGGCCTTGCCGATCTGGCTGAGCTCCAGCAGACAGTCGCCGATCTGGAAACGCGTGCCCACCGGCAGCGTCCGAAGATCGAAGCCCTCACACACGATGTTCTCTCCGAACGCACCGAACGCCACATCAGCACCCCGCTTCCGGAACTCCTCGATCTTCTCATACGCCAGCAGACTCACCTGCCGGTGCCAGTGACCGGCATGCGCATCCCCTTTGATGCCCCAGTCCGGCTTCAGCGTAATCGCATCCACCGGCTTCTTCTGTGTTCCCTTCTGTGCACTGGTACAGACCGCCAGTACCTTTCCCTTTCTATTCACCACGAAGTCTCCTTCCTTTCCATACTTCATACGGAATCGGCCATATCCATCAGGCCACTACAGTTCATTTCATACATATGTGGTCATGATTTCCCGTCTTTTGTGTATACATTCTTCGTCACCTGCTCCCGTCAGCCCCCGATCTCCACCATCTCCCGAAGCTCCGTCACCTGTGCACGCTCCTCGAAGCAGTGCGCCTCCGGCTTCCGCCGGATGGCTTCCTCGATCGCCTGCCGAAGCAGTGTCTGACGTTCCGTCGCATCCGCTCGCTCAAAAATCGACTTGATATCGATCGTATCGCCATAGCAGAGGCACGGCTTCAGCTTTCCGGTCGAGGTCAGACGGATACGGTTACACTGTGCACAGAATTTTCCGTGCATCGCGCTGATGAAGCCGATGGATCCCTGAAAGCCCGGAAGCCGAAGATAGCTCGCCGGTCCGTTTCCATGGACACGCGCATCCTCGACCGTCCCCGGATACCTCGCCATCAGCGCCGCACGCAGGTCCTCGTTATAGATGACATCGAAGTCCTTCCCGTAGCCGATCGGCATCATCTCGATGAAGCGCACATCGATCGGCTGAAGACGCGCGAGCTCGACAAGCTCCGCCCATTCCGACGCATTGCTGTCCCGCTGCAGCACGACATTCAGCTTCACCGGTATGCCGAGGGCCAATGCCTCCTGAATCCCCTTCGTCACGCGCCCGAGCGCATCGAAGCCGGTGATATCCTGAAAGCGCGCCGGCTTCAGTGTATCAAGGCTCACATTGACGGCATCCAGTCCGGCAGCGCTCAGCTTCGGCAGGTTTTCCGACAGCATCACGCCGTTCGTCGTCATCGTCACCTGCTCGACCCCCGGAATCCGCTTCAGCATCCCGACGAAGTCCGCGCAGCCGAGTCGCGCGAGCGGTTCCCCTCCCGTCACCTTGAAGCGGGTGATCCCGCAGCGGACCGCCGCCTCCGCGATCTCCACCAGCTCCTCGTAGCGGAGGATGTCCTTCATCGCCACCTTATCGCTCACGCCGTTCGGCATGCAGTATCGACAGCGGAGATTACATCGATCGGTGATCGAGATCCGCATATAATTAATTTTCCGGTCAAATGTATCTTTCATCTTTTATCTCATCTCAAATTGCTTCCATCAGCACATCCAGCACGCCACCGCAGACCATGCCTTCCTCGGATGCCGCATCATCCGTGAGGTCCACATGATAGAGAATCGGCTTCGGGTCTTCATCCAGCAGCATCTCCCGGCCACGTCGCATGACGTCGGCCTCGACACAGCCGCCGCCGATGGTACCGATACAGTGCCCGTCCGGCAGAATCAGCATCTTCGTCCCGACTTCCCGCGGTGCCGAGCCCTTACGGGTCACGATCGTCGTGAGGATCTTCCGTCCCTCCATCGGGCGCTCGTGCGGGTTCGCGCCCAGGATGGCATCCAGGATTTCCTTCGGATAGCCGAAGTTCCGCTTCTTCTGATTCTTCACCTCGATGATCTCGGCCATCACCGACACCGCGATCTCCTCTGGGGTCTCCGCACCGATGGCGAGCCCGATCGGTGTATACACCGCATCAAGCACCTCACGCGGGATGCCCTCCTCTGCGAGCTTCTCCTTCACGATGCGCACCCGCCGCTTCGACCCCATCAGGCCGATGTAGGCGTGCGGCTTCCGTGCGATCACCCGCAGGCAGTCCTGATCCCAGCGGTGTCCCCGTGTCACGATGACGAAGTAGGTATCCCCATCCCCCGGAATCTGCTCCAGGGCCTTCATGAACTCGTCGCAGATCACCTGATCGGCACCTGCGATTCGGGCATTGTTTGCAAACATCGGCCGGTCATCGATGCAGGTCACGCGACAGCCGATCATCCGTCCGATCCTGATGATCGGCATCGACACATGCCCGGCGCCCAGCACGACGAGCTTCTTCTCATGTCCGAGCAGCTCCGCGTAGATCCGCTGCCCATCGATGTCGAGGATCCCGCTTTCAGAAACCGCTGCCGCTTCTGCCGCATGCTGTGTGAAAAATCCGTCGGCATCCGACGTCCATGCGATTTCCCGATTGGAAATCAGCGCCTTTTCACCGAAGCCCTCGCCCTCCAGCAGCGTCAGAATATAGTTTTCGTAATTCGGATTCAGCCCGCTGATTTCCTCATATAGTTCTGTCCCCATCTTCTTTCCTCCCTCTGTTCTCACGCGTACGCACCGAAGCCGCAGTTCGGGAAGGTACAGCTCGCGCAGTGCTGGCAGTATCCGCCGACACCGAGTCGGTCAATGTCTTCTTTCGTTACGATATCGCCGGCCATCACACGTGGCAGAATCAGGTCGAAGATCGTCCGCCCCGCATACATCACACAGCCCGGCAGGCCCAGCATCGGGATCTCATCATGAGCTCCCTTATAGGCCAGCATGAACATCGCGCCCGGCAGCACCGGTGCCCCATAGCTCACCACCCGATCCGCTGTTTTTCCGATGGCGTACGGCGTCTTGTCATCCGGATCGACGCTCATGCCACCCGTGCAAAGCACCATATCCGCCCCAGCCGCCAGCACCTTTTCGATGCACGCGATCTCCATCTCCGGATCATCCGAGCTGTACTCATGCGCGACCACCTCAGCCCCGAAGGCCTTGATCTTCGCCTGCACCACCGGCGTAAAGGTATCCTGGATCCGTCCGTAGTACACCTCGTTGCCCGTCGTCACGATCCCTACCTTTTTATGCTGGTATGGCATGAGTCGGAACAGCGGCTCCTCTCCCACGAGCTTCTGCACAGTTTCCATCTTCTCCATCTCGATGATCAGCGGGATGATCCGCATCCCGGCCACATGCTGGTCCTTTTTCACCGGATAGTTATTGTGGAGCGAAGCGATCATCATCTGGCCATAGGCATTGACCTGCCCGAGACGCGCGACATCGATCTTCAGCAGTCCATCACAGTCGGCGATCAGCTCGATCTTTCCTTCCTTGATATCCTCGTTCCGGCGAAGATGCTCGTTTTTGCAGAGATCGTACAGCACCATCGCCGCATCATTCTCATGCATCATCGTTTCATTGACCTCCCAGATGTAGATATGGTCCTTTCCGACCGAAAGCAGCACCGGCACATCCTCCTCCGTGATGATATGTCCCTTTCGGAACACCGGTCCCTTCTTCACGCCCCGGATGATCTGTGTGATGTCATGACAGAGCATCTGGCCCACCGCATCTTCTGTTTTCATCAGCTTCATACTTTTATCTCCTGTTTTTTATGATCTTTTTTTCGATTTTCAGCGTCTTCGCGAGCATCGCATCGTGCTGCGCACAGGCCTCCGGCGAGCGGCACTTCTTCCGGCTCTCCCGGAAGCGCTCCTCCACAGACACCAGCCTATCCTCCTGTACGCGCTTGTCGGCATAAAAGAGGATCTCCGCCTCCGTGAGGGGCCCCTGCGCCTCCCGCTCGCTGTATGCCGCCTCATGATGCACTGCGACGAGCGCCGCGATGGCCGGATAGCCCTCCTTCCGGATGGCCTCCGCCGACACCCGCGCATGCTCCTTCTCCGCCCGGCAGAGATCATGAAGGAGACACGCCTTCATCACCCGCACCCGGTTCAGCCCGGGCATCTGCATGCCGTCCATCAGCTGATCTGCGACCTCGGCGACCTTCCGCATATGGCGGATCACCTGCTTCGGCGTCTCGTATTTCTGATACAACCGTGTGATTTCTGCCGCATCCAGCAGCTCTTCCGGGCGTACGCCAATGCCGTCGGGCGTCACACAGATACCCTCCCGGCAGGCTTTGATCCCCGCAGCTTCGCTACCTGGTGCGGCATCTAGCTTCCTGTCAACGCTCACATCCGACCTCTCCGCTGTGCGTAAGGCTTCACCATCCACATCCTCACTATTTAACAGAAGTTCCGTGACCGATGCGTACGGCAGCGAGATGTCCATCAGATGGTCCAGATTCCGCCCTGTCAGCAGGCTGAGGTATGCCCGAATCACGCCGGCATGCGCGACGATGAGGAGGATTTCCGACTCGTCCATATCCGACAAACAAGCCTCGATGGCCTTCCGAAATCGGATTCCGGCCTCGAGAAAGCTCTCTCCTCCGGGTGTATGGTACGTTCCGAGTGCATGTCCCCGTGCCTCATACGCCTCCGGAAAGCGTTCCCTGATTTCCCGAACGCTCTTTCCTTCCCACTCTCCGAGGTCGATTTCATGCAGCGCCTCGACGACGAAAGGTTCCGGAAGTACGATTCCCCCATCAGAAAGCATACGCTGGATTTCCTCCGCCGTCTGACGACATCGCTGCAGCGGACTGGTCAGGATGCGAACTGTGGTAGTCGCCGACAGATGCTGGAGGAAATACCGCCCGAGCCGAGCTGCCTCGGCGCTGCCCCGCATGCTGAGAGGGAGGTCGGTCACGCCGATATATACTTTTTCACTTGTGCTTTGCTCCGGCATCCCGTGCCGGACCAGATAGATCCGTCGCATGTCACACCTTCATCAGTACCGCTGTGCCATGAAGATCCATGAGCGGCACCACGAAGAGCTCGTGTGCGCAGCAGTACTCATCCACCGCCATCTTCACGCCTTCGAACTGACAGCTCGTATAGTCGTGGATGAGGATGCGACCGCCTGGAGCCAGCCGCGGATAGAAGTAGCGGAGCCCCTCGCGCGTCGGCTCATAGAGATCCGGATCCAGACTCACCAGGGCGAAGCAGGGTTCACTTCTTTCTTCACGCTGTTCTGTATGAGAGCTACTGCACGAAACCACAGCGTTCACGGGCTCCTGCGTCACATCACTGTCAGCGGCCTCCATGAAATCCAGACTCTCCGGAAAATAGCCCTGTACGAAGCGAGCCTTCTCGGGATGCGGCAGCCGGCTGCGCACGAGCTCGATCGTAGTATCCGCGAAGCTCCGACGCTGCGCCTTCATCCCTGTACGCTCCGCCTCGATGGCGAGGTCGCGCGCATGAAAGCCCTCGAAGGTATCGAAAAGCCAGAGTCTTCGTTCCGGAAACAGTCGATTGATCTCCGCGGCAAATGCCCCTTGGTACACGCCGAGCTCTGCGACATCGCCTGGGATTTTCCGTGCTTCGATCTCCCGCGCATGGAGGCGCAGAGCCGACAGCCGGACATCCTGTATCGCCCGTATGCTGCCAAGATCTGTGCAGACACCCGTAAAACCAGCCGCCTCGATCTGCTTTCGGATCAGCTTCTCTGCCTCCGCGTTCAGAATCGCGAGGATGATTTCCTCCGGTTGAAGCCGCAGTGCTTCTTCCAGGCTCAGCACCGGCAGGCCATCCAGCATCTTTCCCTGCTTTTCCTTATCATTATCGATAAAACACATGAGCTCCTGCGTGGCCGGCAGCCAGGTCCGCACCATCATCCCCGCCTGTCCGGCACCGAAAATGGCGATCCGTTTTGTGTCTGTTTTCATTTCCTGTCCCCTTCCTGCGATCTCGATCTTGCGTCGCACTGCTTCGTTCACGCCTACGCATGCGGCCGCGGCCAGACATAAACGCACATCACAGCTTAGGTATCCCCCATATCACCCTGCAGATTCGACTTTTTCAGCCAGTCCCCATGGAGGAATATCTCATCGAACTTCTGCTGCACGATCTCATTCATCTCCCGCTCGAGCTGCTCATACAGCAGGATCAGCTTCTCTCCATGCTTCGAGATCACCGACTTGCCACCATACTTTCCGCCCGGCTGACGCTCGACGATGCGGTAGCCCAATTCATTTTCACAGTCATGGATGATGGTCCAGCCCTTACTGTAGGAGATGCCGCATTTCTCGCAGGCCTCCCGGACACTGCCGGTTGACGCGATCTGTCGAAACAGATTCACGGTGCCCGGGCCGAAAAACGGCTTCGAATTACACAGCCGTACCCGGATATCCGGTCGCATCAGACGTGCATTATGAAGATCCAGCAGATTCTGATAATCCTCCTTCGTATCGGCGTCCATCACCGCGCCATCGTCGTCGACGCTGATCTGCAGCACTGTGCCCGCGCCGGTCTGTCCGAAGGACTCGTAGGCGCCCCGCATCCCGCGTTCACCGGTATACTGAAGCACATACTCCACCGCCCGGTGACTGAGCAGGATCGGATGCCCCGGTCGCGCATGACAGTACGGCACGATGATATCCGCACTCTCCACACGATTCATCTCCGCCTTTACGGTTTCATCCGTAAAAAACGGCACATCGACCGGACAGAAAAACACCGCATCGCAGCGATCCTTCAGATACGAAAAGCCGATACAGGCAGAGTCAAACATCCTGGTCGTCTCGTAATGATCATTTCGCAGAAAGACCACACCGGATCCCTTCAGGGACTTCTCCAGCTCCTCGCCACGATAGCCCGTCACGATCGCGATATCCTGTATGCCTGCACGCTGAAAATTCGTGATGACACGATCCGCGAAGGTCATATCCCCGATCTTCATCAGCTGTTTAAAATCATTCATTCGTTTCGACATCCCCGCCGCCACGATCACTGCTCCGAATCTCATATAAACTCCTGTCTATGCACTATGTCGGTCGTTTGACCTAGTATACCACTTTTATCGTCTTTTTTCAGTAAACGATTCGTATTTTTATAACATTCGACGGCACATTTCACAAAACAGAGATGAATCACGTGATACCTCAGCGGGCTTCGATCCGGCCATCCGTTGCCGGATAGACGATGACGACCACGCCTTCTGCTTCCGTCACGATCGTCTCTCCTCTTCGTAATTCTGCCTGAAGGTGAATCGCGCGACTGCCCGGCCTGTGCGCACTCACCCATGCACGTCCTTCGAGATGATCGCCGACATAGGCGATCGTGCGATAGTTCACGTTGATATTTGCCGTCACGATGTCCTGCCCGGACCAAGCGCGGCCCGCATAGATCATCAGGTTATCGAGGATGGATGCGGCGATGCCGCCATGCAGGATATGATCATAGCCGATGTAGTTCTCCTGTACAGTCCATGCGCAGGTCGCGTTTCCTTTCTCTGCATCCGTCTCAATCTCGATATGGGTTCCGATGGGATTCTTCTTTCCGGTGATAAAATCATATTCATATTTCAGGATCGACATATTTTCTCCTTTTCATCACGGATGGATCGGCATATTTTCTCCTTTCCATCACGGATATTGCAGTCTCAGATATTTTCCGGGATATGGAATCAGCCAGGTGCTGTCACCTGGCTGATTCACAACTATGAAACTGACATACGGTCAAACAGATACCAGCACAAGCATCATCAGAATGTATCCTTCAGTCTGCCCCAGTTCTCCTGGAACAGTGCTGCATCCATCAGTTTCGGACCACCTTCCGGCACGATCGGGCGGAAGCCCATATGATCGAGGACCTGAGTCTGAAGATCGATACCCGGTGCGATTTCGGTCAGCACGAGTCCCTCTTCCGTCCGCTCAAATACACAGCGCTCTGTGATATAGCTGATCTTATTGCCCTTCTTCAGGCACTGCGATGCATTGAAGGAAATCTGTACGCAGTGATCTACGAACTTGTTGAAGCGGCCTTCCTGATCGATGTGCAGCTTTCCATCCTCCACATGACACTCGAGTCCACCGGCAGTAAAGGTGCCCATGAAGATCGAGTGCTTCGCGTTGGCCGAAATATTCGGGAAACCACCACAGCCGGCGATCTTGCCATTCAGGTAGGTGGTATTGACATTACCATCCTTATCCACCTCCGGCAGTCCGAAGACACCGGCGTCGAGTCCACCATGGTCGAAGAAACTGAAGAAATCGGTCTGATTCACCATCGCAATCGGATTGAAGTGTGCACCGAAATCGCCACCCTGCGCCGGCACACCGCCGATGAGTCCAGACTCGGAAAGCATCATAATCTGATCATCGACGCCCTCCTCCATCAGAATACTCGGGACGAGCCCCGGCATGCCGATGCCGAAATTGCACTTCATACCGTGATGGAATTCCGCTGCGGTTCGACGCGCGATCACCTTCCGATGATCAAACGGAACCTCCTGCTTCGCGTCTCCGAGTGGTACGCGGATCTCTCCGGTGAACGCCGGATTGAAGTGAGTGATATGCGTCTGCATCGAACGCTCCGGATGCTCTTCGACGACGACATAATCGACGAGGATGCCTGGGATCTTTACGGTCCTCGGATCCAGAGAGCCTGTCTTCGCAACGCGCTCGACCTGGGCGATGACGATCGCACCGGAGGCCTTGGCTGCCATCGCGAGATCCAGCGGTTCACATGGCATACACTCCTTTTCATAGCTCAGGTTGCCATCCTCATCTGCGGTTGTACCGCGAAGAAGGGCGACATTAAGTTTCGGAAGGGTATAGAAGAGATACTCCTCTCCCATAAAATCCGGAATATGATAAACGAGCTGTTTGCCTTCCTTCTTCGTTTTTTCGTTGATCATCGCACCGTCAAAACGCGGATCGATATAGGTTCCGAGGCCGACCTTCGTCATCAGTCCAGGGAAACCTCGACCGATCTCTCGCCAGATCTGTCCGACGATGCCGAGTGGGATGTTGTACGCAAGGATCTTATTATCCGTGATGTTTTTGATCATTTTAAAAGAGCAGCCGACATGTCCGTGGATCGAGCAGGTCAGAAGTCCATCCTCTGCCAGGGCATCCTCACCACGTGTCTTCTTTTTTTCAGGATCCATACGTCCGAAATCACCCTGTCCTGCGCCGTGAATATGTGTGATTCCCGCCGGGTGTCCGCACTCCTTAAAACGATCCTGGATTGCGAGCCCGATTTCCTCCGGCCATCCGGTCATCCCCTGCACTGCCGAACCGATGACTGCGCCATCCGGAATCAGCTCCGCTGCCTGTTTCGGTGTAATAAATTTTGCCATAGTTTATCCTTTCTTCAGCTGAATCTCGTATGCTCAGCTGCTATCTTCTTCAGCTCTTCCTTTGCAATCTTACCGGAGCCGGTCAGTGGGAACTGCTGCAGGATTTCGATTTCTTCCGGAATCTTGATGGTTGAAATCTTCCCTTTACAGTCACTCCGTAGTTCTTCCAGGCGTAGTTCCTGCTCCGGCTTCAGGATCAGAAATGCATAGACACCCTCACCGAATTCACGATTCGGCGCGCCCACGACACAGGCATCCTCGATTTTCGGATGCTGGCGTAAAAAGTCTTCGATTTCCTTCGGACTGATGTTCTCTCCACCCCGGATGATGATATCCTTGCATCTTCCTTTCAGACGGATGATGCCATCCCGATCCACCGTTGCGATATCTCCGGTGCGAAGCCAGCCATCCTCGAACGCTTTTTCTGTTTCTTCGATGTTCCGAATATACCCCGCCGTAACACAGGGGCCCTTGATACAGATTTCACCGACCTGATTCTCTCCCAGGGCGATACCGGTAGCGAGGTCACGAATCTTCCACTCAACCATGGGCCAGAAACGGCCGACGGTCGTTGACACCATCCGAAGTGGATCCTGTAGCTCTGTGCTACTGATTCCTGGTCCTGCTTCCGTCATCCCATACATCACCATGAAATGATCGATATGCAGAACCTCCGATGCATGTCGGAACACATCCTCCGGACAGCTCGCTCCGGCGATCACGCAGAGTCGAAGATGGAGATTCTGCTCACCTCCGATTTCTTCTGCATGATGCATCAGTCGAAGGAGAATCGTCGGAACGCAGCTCATCACCGTACACTTTTCCTTCACCAGAAGCTCCAACACACCCTCATGCTTCAGATCATCGAACAATACCATCGTAGCCCCGGCCATCAGTGTCGTCAGCATGCTTCCGATGCAGCCCAGGGAGTGAAACAGCGGAGCCGTCACACACAGCCGGTCATCTGCCGTCATCTTCATATAGTGCACATGTTCGAGTGCATTCAGCATCATCTGTCGATGCGTCAGCGGAACGCCTTTCGGGGTACCGCTCGATCCGGACGTATGGATGATCGTGGCGATCTGGTCCATGTCCAGCTGCTTCGCACGGTTTTCCAGCAGCTGGTCGGAGCACTGTTCTCCTGCCTTCAGAATCTCATTCAGCTGCCATGCACAGCCTTCCGCTCCTGTCCCACCGGTCACGATGATATGCCGGAGTTTCGGCAGCAGTGCGGTCTGCAGCCTGCCGGCAGTCTGCGTCTTCAGTTCCGAACAGATTTCATACAGCATCTCCATATGATCCCGGTTTTTCATCCGCTGCTTTATGATCATTATGCTGCATTCAGTATTCTCCAGAAGCCGTCGCAGCATATCCGCTTTTTCATGGATATTCACATTGACGAGCACTCCACCAGCCTTCGAGATGGCGAGCTTCGTGACGACATGCTCCCAGCAGTTATCGATGATCACCGCCACATGATCGCCCTGCCTGAGCCCCAGATGAATCAGCCCCTTCGCCAGATCATCACTGACTGTATCGAGTTCCTGATACGTGAGGCGTCGATCATGCAGATAATCTATCACCGCGAGATGGTCCGGATACCGGGAGGCCTGAAAATGAATCAGCTCTCCCAGCGTCCGATTCGAAATGGAGCATCGATATGGATCATCGTTTTTTTGATTTTCAATCAACTGCGATTTGTCCATCATAAACCCTGTCTTTTCTTTACTTCATACTCTCTCTGAACTTTACGAGAAGGAAAATCAGCACGATCGCCACGATGCCAAATACACCGACGATCGTCAGCGGCATCGCATAGGATCCACCGGATTGCTCCATCAGACTCGTAAAGAACTTCGGTCCGACATAGCCGCCGAGCGCGAAACCGATAAACATGATGCCGTAATTGATGCCATTGTTCTTCGGTCCGAAATTATCTGCCGTCAGCGCCGGATATACACCCATGGAACCACCATAGCATGCTGCAATCAGCATAGCAAAAATCAGGAACATTCCATACGACTGATTTACGCGCGATAAGCAGAAACCACTGATCGCCACGAGGCAGCCCATCGCCATCAGCGCCTTATAGCGTCCAATCTTATCTGAAATCGCACCCCAGAGAAGACGACCACCGGAATTCGCGATACCGATGAACGATACCGTATACGCCACGAGTGCGCTCTCCTTCGGCAGTCCGCCGATGGTCTTCGCCATTCCGGTCGCCGATTGAATCACGAAGAGACCGGCTGACGAGAAGCAAAGGAAAGCGATCACAGCTACATAATAACGTTTGTCCTGGATCATTTCATTCCAGCTGTAATTCCTAGGTGCCGGACCATTTTTCTTCGGTGCAGGTGGTACGTATCCATCCGGCAACCAGCCTTCCGGTGGAGCCGAGATGAAGAATCCACAGATAAATGCGACGATGCCGATCAGGATGGCAAGTATCATGAAGGTCTTCAGTACGCCAATGCTGCCGATCAGAGGTCTCAGCACGAACGGGAAAAGAATGGACCCCAGTCCGAAGAAAGCGGTTGTAAGACCTGCAATCGTACCGCGCATTTCCGGGAACCATAATCCGGTGTTGGTGGTCGTGATACCATTGATCATGCCGACACCGAAACCGGCGATGATGCCGAAGCCGATCCATACCATCGGCACACTGTGTGCCATGCTCGTCATCAGAAGACCCAGTAAGGTCAGAACCGCTCCGATTTTGATGACGCCTCCGGCGCCAAATTTTTTCTTCATCGCACCGCCGGTAATCATGGTGATCGGTCCGACACCTGTATTAAAGGTAAATGCCAGTGCCAGCGAAGAAGCCACCACTGTCGCACCGAAAATTTCTTCCGACTCACTCATAAATCCGGACTGGAAGATACTCCAGCAGTACGTAATACCGATAAAGACGTTGACGATGCAGCTGGCTGCTACAACCGTCCATCTTTTCTTCATATAATCCATACACCCTCCCTTCAAAGAAAAATTCTATTTCTGTGCATACGTTATTTATTTAACGATGTTTGATTTGGAAAGAGCGAGTCCCCGTCGTGGACGGGGCTCGCTTTAACACACGACTTTATGCGTTTGCCATCCGCTCTACGAGATTTGAGATGAGTGCTCTGACTTCCTGCACCTTATAGGCGTTATACTGAAGCGGCGCAGCATCCTTTACAGCGATCTCTGCAGCCTCAGCAGCAACTTCCTTCGTCGGTTTCTTTCCGATCAGGAACGCTTCTACCTCCGGTCGTACCAGCGGAACCGGTGCCACTGCACCCAGAACCAGCTTCACATCACAGATCACCCCATCCTCGAGCTTATACGCATATGCGAGAGATGCAATTGCGAAGTCGATCGAATCACGTACTCTGAATTTGTCATAGCCGGTCGTATATCCATCCAGCTTTTCAAAACGAACGGCCTTGATCAGCTCACCCGGATTCAGCATATCGTATGCCTTAAGCTTCGTCGTAAAGAAATCCTTCGACCGAATGGTTTTCTCCGTTGTAATCAGTTCCGCATCCATCATCACCATCACCGGTGAAAGGTCGGAAGCATTCACCGAATAACATCCGCAGTCCATACATCTGCCGGCTTCCTGGATAGCTGTTTCCGGTGTAAAGGATCCCGTATCCTCGTCACTCAGTGTCCGCTCGGATACCGCCCGCTCCGGAAGAACATGCATCGTCGTTTCCTTGATGGCGTCCTTATCAAAGTGAAGGAATCCCTTCGTCTGCGGCCAGTGATACTCTTCTACGCCGAGATCCTTATTGATCGTGATGGCTGCAACACGTCCACCATGAATCGCCTTGATGGCGAGGTTCGGTCCGGTAACCGCATCACCACCTGCATAGATCTTCGGATTCGAGGTCTTCGCAGTCTCGAGATCGGCATCGATCAGACCTCTCGGGCTCTTCACCTGAGACAGGAAGTTCTCGCCGAGGAAGCTGATATCGACACGCTGTCCGGTAGCGAGGATGATATAATCCGACGCAAAGTTCATCTTCGTGTCGTAATCATACTGCGGATCAAATCTGCCCTCTGCATTTCGTACGGAGGTACACTTCATGGACTCGAGTCCGTTGACCTTACCGTCTGCATCCGTCAGTACTCTGGAAAGACCCCAGCCATTAAAGATTTCGACGTCTTCTTCCTTCGCTCTGCTGACATCTTCTTCTGTCGCCGGCATCTCATCTGCCTGCTCGAGACAAACCAGCTTCACGGACTTCGCGCCGAGACGCTTTGCGGTCATTGCAACATCCATCGCAACATTACCGCCACCACAGACGAGAATATCATTACCGATGGCCTTCTGGAGATAGGTATTGACATCGACGAGGAAATTCAGACCGAACTGTGTCAGCTCCTCACCACCGATACCGAGAAGCGGCTGCTTCCACGCACCTGTACCGAGGTAGATGGCATCGTATTCCTGATCCAGCTGATCGAGGGTGATGTCCTTACCGAGTTCCGTATTCATCCGGAACTCGACACCCATCTTTTCAAGCTGAGCGGCATATCCGTCAACGATGTCCTTCGGCAGACGATAGTGTGGGATACCATACTGAAGAACACCACCCGCCTTCTCCATACGATCATATACCACGACCTTTTCACCGGCACGACGGAGATAATATGCTGCAGTCAGACCACCAGGGCCTGCTCCGACGATGGCCACCTTTTTACCAGACTCCTGTTCCGGTGCCTTAAAATAGTCATCATAATGCGCGATGATATAATCACCGAGTGAACGCTCTACGGCATGGATATCGACCGGATCACCGTGCTGATTCTGATTGCACTTCAGCTGGCAGTTATGCGGACATACCCTCGAGGTAACCATCGGCATAGGATTGTACTCGAGGAAGATTCTGGCCGCACCATCCCAGTCACCTTCACGAAGCTTCGCCATGTACCCCGGAATATCCGTATTGCCCGGGCACTCATGGGAACATGGTGTAAACCCCGTCTTCATACCACCATAGATGGAGTGATAGCGGTTCTGTCCCTGAATCGCGAAACACTCTTCACCACCCTTACGTGCGCAGTCGAGTCTTCCACCGATGCCATTCGGATAGCGGTAGAACCAGCAACGTACATCCTGGCAGAGGTTACCGCCGATGGTACCTTCATTACGGATGATTGGTGAAGCGATGGATTTCGCAGCTTCCTGAACGGCTGCTGCTCCTTTCGCAATTTCCGGATTTTCTACGATCTTTGTCAATTTCGTCAGGGCACCGATTTCTATTGAGCTCCCTTCCTCTTTGATATAATCTCCATCCTGGATGGTTTTGAGATTGACGACCTTCTCTGGTGCCTTCTTCAGGATCTTCTCCTTCATCACACCGACGAGGTCCGTACCTCCGGCGATGGCCACTGCCTTACCGGATTCTGTATTCTTTAATAATGTGCTGGCTTCTTCAAAAGAAGCCGCACTCTCATAATCAAAATTTCTCACGATCGGTTCCTCCTTCGATTATGCCTTGCCGATGGCGCTCAGAATCACGCCAGGAGTTGCAGGGTAGGTCTTGATATCCTTTCCGGTTGCATTGGAAATCGCCATCAGAACTGCACCACCGAGTGCCGCACCGGATACTTCACCGATACCGAGTGCCTTAAATACATAGCTATCGATCTGCGATTCCATAACGTATGCGTCATAGGTCGGGAATTCATTGAAGGTTCTCATCTTATACTCGAGCATGCTTGCGGTCACCAGACGTCCGGTGATCGGATCCTGTAAGCACTCCTCCATCGATGCCGTATCTACACAAGCAGATCCGATGCCACCATGCAGCTGCATCTCCACCGCCTTCGGATCGAGGATCTGTCCGATATCCGTTCCTGCACCGATATGGAGTAAGCGCTGACGCCCCGTCTCGAGGTCGACCTCGACATCGACGAACACAGCGATACAGCTCGGAATATTGAAGAGCTCCAGGTGCTTACCATATCCACAGATGGAAAGCTCCTTATCGCAGAGCTTAAACATCGGAACCATAAGCTCAGGTGTATCTCGCACATAAACCATATAGTCCTTCGTTTCCATCTGGTCGATGGATCTGTGGAAGTGCGTCGCTGCGAGCTCCAGAGCTTTCTGCTTACACTCCATCGCTGCCAGCGTTGCTGCCTTACCGGTCGTGATCGTACCTCTGGAACCGCAAAGACCATAGTTGGAAGGATTATACTTCGAACCAGGATCCGTGATATAGACCGTCTCTACCGGCACATTAAGGATTTCTGCCACCTGCTTGACTACATTTGATCTCGTACCCATACCAGACTCGGTAACATCCATCTCGATCACCGTCTTCGATGCTCTCGGCTTACCTACGAGATCCGGGATGATACGACAGATACACTCTGTATTATCCTCGTTGATATCAGCATTACCGATGACGCCCATGCCGACGCCTCTGGCCTTCTTGCCATCCGGGCTTACCCAGTACGGCTTATTCCAGCCGACCCACTTCTTATCCCAGTCGAAACGATCCGCAGCACCCTGCATCGCTTCTGGGAAGAACATCGAGGATCTGGACTGCCACCAGCGGCCATCACGCCACTGGAAGCGATCGCCCGGTGCCACGTAATTCTTCTTAAATACATCCAGCGGATTGAGATTTCCTTCCTTCATTGCAGTCGCCATGAGACGCTCGAGACAGCTGTTCAGCTCCTGTCCGCCATAGCCACGTACGATACCGGCAGCCTGCCGATTCGTAACGGCAATTTCAGAATCCATATCCCAGTTTGCGCACTTCGCACATACGAGCTGCGCCTCGCCGAGACCGACACCGACCTGGCCCTGAATCGAGTCTGCGATGGATCCAGTATCTACCAGCCACTTGCCCTTAATCGCATTTACGATGCCATCCTTCGTGATACCGATTTTGGCATTCATGATGGATCCCAGACGAACCTCATAGCAGGTCAACTGCTCTTCCTTGGTCATAACCACCTTTACCGGCTTACTGGTCACACGGGACAGCATACATGCGGAAAGGACGGTCGTCATCAGGGACTGCTTATTACCATAAGAACCGCCGACATTGAACGTACGAACATCGAAGTTGGAGTGATCGATACGGCCTTCGGCCATAAGCTTCAGGATATGGGAAGACTGAGAAGATGCCCACAGGGTATAATCTGTTCCTCCCGTCCACTTTGCGATGGCAGACGGTGTCTCCGGTGCGGCCGGTGATGGCATCTTATCAAATTCCACGCGGTCCTCTGCGACATAAGCACATTCAGCGAACGCTGCTTCCGGGTCACCACGACGGATCTGCCACCACGGACCATCCGGCTGGAAATACTTGATACCGTTGTCTACATGATTTCCAGGAAATCTCTTATAAAGCTGCGGTGCACCTTCCTTCAGAGCATCCTCTGCATTAAATACAGCTGGAAGCTTCTTATACTCGACGTCGATCAGATCGAGGGCTTCTTCTGCGATTTCCAGCGTATCAGCGGCAACCAGTGCGACGACATCACCGACACACCAGACCTCATCCTCGAGAAGATGACGATGTACCGGAAGGCCGAGTCCCCACTGCTCCGGAACATTCTTATAGGTCACGACTGCACGTACTCCCGGAAGTGCCTCTGCCTTCGTCGCATCGATGGATAGAATCTTTGCATGCGGATACGGAGAACGCAGTGTTTTACCATACAGCTGTCCGGGAACATTAAAATCATCCAGATAGGTTGCATGTCCGGTCACGATATCCTTGGCATCGATTCTCGGGGTATATTTACCAACATGACGATAGTTCGGCTGAACCACATCACGGTAATTCATTTTCTTATCTGCTGCACTCATTTTGAAGGCCCTCCTTAATCTGCTAATGAATGCTCATTGCATGCCTGCCAGGTCGAAGGATTGTACGGATGCTTGTTTTCACGAACCGGAATACGATCCTCTTCAGGGATATCATCCACAGCCCGATGCATCTCGGAAAGTTCGGCATCCTCATTTCCTGCCACCTTATTAAGCGCTCTCAATACGGTATAATGACTGATACAACGGCAGAAATTACCGGAAAGTGCTTCCTGAATCTCCTCCGCAGTCGGATGCGGATTATGCATGAACAGTGCCTTCGCCGACATGATAATACCAGGCGTGCAGTAGCCACACTGGAAAGAGTACTCATCGATAAAGGCCTGCTGAATCGGATCGAGTCCCTTCTCCGGATCCTCCAGTCCTTCGATGGTGATGATATCACTACCATCACAGTCCACCGTGAGTGTCATGCAGGATGCGACTGCATACGTATCCTTGATTACGGTACAGCACCCACATGCACCTTCGTTACAGGACGATTTCGTTCCGGTCAATCCCAGACGATTTCTTAATGTATCTACGAGTGTTTCGGATGGTGGAAGCTGTCCAAAGGCCGTGCCGACAGAAAACGTATATTCTCGTTTGTTTACTGTCAGAGTTACAAAATCCTTTTTCATACTTTTTGAACCTCCTTGTTGTTTATGATGTGACGTTTCATTTCGCGAACATCCAGGCTATGGATCGGACGTTCGTTTAGGTCGTTCGTTTGATTTGACTTAATTTTAACGGTGTTCCAGTGCATTGTCAATATTGCACATATACAAATGCGTTTTGTTTTAAAATAATATACGCTTTGAACAATCAATAATTCAAAAAACAGGCACTAATGTATGCCCGAGTCATATGTTAGTTCGTTCTAACTGTGCACTTTGTACAGTGACTTGCCTGATGCACTCCACCAGCGCAATAAAAAACCATCACCCGGAAGTATGTTTCTTCCAGTTGATGGTTTATATCGCTCGGATTCTTTTGTATGCATGCTGCAACTCAGCTTCATACCTTTTGCTTTTCATCGTATCATTTTTCAGCTCATCTGATTTCAATCCGGTCGTCGGAACCTACATATGAGGCTCCCTCGACTACACCGTGCACGATCATAAGACAATCATTTTTTATCATCTTCGGAATCCATTCCCTGACCGGCGCTGTACCTGTTTTCTCTGATATAAACGGAGAGACCAGATGCTGATGCTCTCCGAATGAAATGATACTGCCATTGACGTGACGACTCACGATAAAGGCTTCTTCGAGGTTCAGTCCCGGTGCCAAAAACTTCAGAAGCTGGGCCATCACACTCTCCACCTCCGTGAAGAGGATGTTCGCCAGTGGCTGGTCTCCCTTCGGCCCGCGATCTTCCTGCCATACCATATGAACTGTCCAGCGCTTGCTCCTGGAAAAAGCGGCTTGTAACTGCAGATCGATGATTTCTTCGATATAAGCAAATGCCTTTTCCTTCGTCATCGTATGCTCATCAAAATCCCGGTTTACTTTCTCATATATCGACTTGTAATAATCACCGACCTGCTCCCCGAGATATCGGAGGGTTTCCTGATATAGGCCCTCTTTACCATTATAATGAAACGAAATCGCAGACAGATTCACATCCGCTTCCGTCGCAATCATACGCGTAGAAGTTCCTGCATAACCATATTCAGCAAAGAGCCTGATGGCTGTTTTTAATATTCTTTTTTTGGTATCATCTCTATCTTTCTTTTCCATCCAAATTTTCCTCTTATAATCCGATATATTCTGAATAAATCGCCTTTGCCTTTGCTTCAGATGTTACATGTAAGATAATCGCACGTCCATCATAAAAAACCTGGAATGATGCATCACTGCCTTCAAATGTCAGATAATATTTATTTTTGCTGACATTTCCCAGGTTTGAAAGTTTTATTTCCAGATCTTAAAATGAAATGTGACACCGTTTTTCCGGAAGGATCTGAATCGAATCTTCCCCACATAGTCGAGATGCCCTCACGCCTGCCACATGCCCCAGATAATGAAATTTCTGCCTCTGACAAATCGGACAGTCTGCTTTCTTTTCCGGGTGAAAATGATGGAAGGAATTCTTCCATAAGTCAAATGTGATCAGTCCCTGTTCCAGCGCATCTGCCGAAACCAGAATTTTAAGTGCCTCCTTCACTTCCAGCGAAGCTACGATGGCCGTCGCCGGAGATAAAACGCCAGCTGTACTGCAGGTTTTCTGTGTGCTCTGATTCATAAATGGCTCTACCGTTCCCGTTACACACGAAAAGCATGCTCCTCCCGGTAAAAAGCTCATCGTCATGCCCTGCGCTTCTACCGCTCCGCCATAGATCCAGGGCTTACGGAGCTTTACACACACTTCATTGATAAGATAGCGTGTTTCCAGATTATCCGTACCATCAAGTATGAGGTCTACATCCTGCAGAAAGCTTTCTGCATTTCCATAATTAAAATCCTCCGGAAAGGCCTCCAGCTGCACTTCTGAATTGATGCTGTGCAGATGCTGTGCACAGGCTTCCACTTTTAATCTGTGCATACGCGCATCTTCTTCATCGTACAGCATCTGGCGCTGTAAGTTATGCAGTTCGACAAAATCCCGGTCAATGAGGCGCAAAAAGCCGATACCGGCTCTTGTAAGTTCTTCCGCGATGACGGTTCCGAGTGCTCCCAGTCCGATGATGGCCACCCTGCTTCGTCTTATCTTTTCCTGTCCGTCTTTCCCGATTCCAAAGAAACGTTCCTGCCTGGAATATCGATCATTCATATCCTCTCCCATCTTATCCCGTTAAAAATCATAAACGGTATTCCGCATCATTCTCATTTCCGGCATAGCATATTCAAAATCAATCTTATGTAATATATAACTTATTTTCCAAATTAGGTCAAACGTTTACATCATTTTTGCTTGCCTAAAGACTCATTTCGGTGGATAATATAGGCATTACGAAGGATGTATCTGGTGACAACTGTATGCCTGGATACTTCATCGATTCTATAATCGGCAGGAGACAAAGGAAAGAAGGTCGTCATGGGATGGCATGGTGAATTTAAGATTCATGTGAAGTTCATGGACGAAGAAACGGATCCGGAAATTCGTCCGGGAACCACGCTTAAGGAATTTATTATGCGCTTTATGGAAGACAATCTGCTTGATAATAAAGACAGCGGATGCTTCGTGAATTGTAACGGTGAAAACATGACTGATAAACTGGATTATATTTTAAAAGAAGGTGATCAGTTAAATATCTCGCTCATGTTGCTTGGTGGAGGTTAAAGCATGGATATTACGATGGGAAATCTGCGTCACGCATGCAAGTACTACTTCTGGGAGATTGATTTTTACAGCGAACATGGTGGCGAGCATACCTGCAGCTACCAGGGCAACCTTGCCAAGGATGGACAGGCCGGTACCTGTTCTGAGGAAATTTGTCCATTTCTCACCCATGCAGACGATGAAGGCTTCGAATAAATCTTTTGGACCATTCGCGCCTTCCTTCTGCACATTTTCTCATATTCTCAGCCCATTGAAGATGTATACACTTTTTCAATGGGCTTTTGTTTTATTCCACATAATCAAACGCAATGCGTTCTTTCCCCTCTTCATACACGACATCGCCACAGCGCTGAAATCCATACCGTGTCAGTGCCTGCTGCATCGGCCAGTTCTGTTCGTGTGTATCGATGCGGAGGTAGTCGCTCTGCGTTGCGCAAAAGTCGAAGCACGCCCGCCCGACACCACGCGTGACGCCATCCGACGCAACGCGGTGAATGACGCCATACGGCTTCTCCGCGTGCCATGCACCATTCGTGATCACATCGTACACCGGCTCATGGCCGCCGAAAAACACGAAGGTCCCGACGATGCGCCCCTGCTCGAGGACCACGTAGCTCCGCCCGAGCGCGATATCCTCCTCGAGCACCGCGCGTTGCGGATAACCGTCGCCCCACTGCCCCGGGTTACCGCTGGCCGCCATAAACGCCCGCGCCGCCGCAAAAATCTCCATCATCCGGTCGAGGTCCCCGACCCTGCTTTTTCTGATTTCCATCTCACTCATCCTTCTGTTTCTTCGTCCAATGCTGTCGTTCTGCACCCGGCCTTCCGTCTGTGGTCACCACGAAGCGAGGACTCCTGTCTCCCGCGACGCTTTTCTATTCCACCCTTCGGATATCCGAAGCTCAGATCTCCATCGACCGCCAGTACAGTGTTCCGCCCGCATCCGACTTCGTATTCTTCGCAGAACGCAGTGAAGAAGCACTGCTGTCCATCAGCACAACAGCGTTCTGCGTTGCTGCTTCACCATGAAATCTCGTGGATGCCTGCGCCGCCTCCCGCACGAGGAGGTTCGTGTGCGTGAACCCCGCCCAGCGCGCGACCTCCATCGCTTCCTCGAAGCCGCCGTCGAGCAGCTCCTTCTGGTGCGCATCCGCGGAGATCACGATTTCGCCGCCGAGCGCATGAAGATGCCGGAGCAGCTCTGGTCGCGGATACAGCTCCTTCTTCCGCCCGCGGTTCACCGCGCCGCAGTTGATCTCAAACGGCAGCCCGTACGGCACGAGTGCCTCCATGGCCCGCCGCGCCGGCAGGAGGTAGCGCTCGCTCGTTTCATCGAGGAAGTGCCCGCCATCCGCGCGCGAAAGATCATTGAAGCGCGTGATCAGATCGAAGTGTCCGATAAACGTCGGGTGCAGCCGCGCCGCCACCATCGCCTCGAAGCGGTAGTAGTCTGCCGACAGCGCGTAGAAGTCGCCGCCATAGTACTGCCTGCACTGGTCATGTAAGAGGCCAATGTCTCCATCCACGCCGATCAGATCCCAGTTTTCGGAGCCCTCACGGTGCGAGCCGAAGGCGGCCGGCGCCGACCATACGGAAGAGCCCGGCACCGGAACGAAATGCGTCGAACCGATGGTGTATTCCGCACCGGGCGCAGCGAAATCGTCACCCGAATGAGCGCCTGGTGCGTCGGGCAGCACACTGTTTATCCACAGTGTCGACGGTACCGCTCCCGCGCTGCCGCGCACCTCCGCACCGGCCACACACGACGGATCGTAGACATTGTCCAGCTCCGCACCACGGAGGATGTCGATCTGGTCGCGGTACGCCGCCTGCAGACGGCAGATTTCCTGCGCGTAGGCGTCGTAGTCCATCGAGACGCCTGGGTCCATGTGCCCGCTGAAGCCGAGATGCGTGAAGCCCCGGCGCAGCGCCTCCTGCACCACCGCCTCGGCCGTATCGGAACCATCACAGAAGGTGGTGTGCGTGTGATAATTTGCTTTCAGTTCATTCATAAAGACTCCTCTGCCTGCGCTTCTTTACACATCGTGCTACTTTACGAAACGCCATCTGTGATGTCCATCCTTCGATATCGTGGCCGGGCGTTTCGAAACCCCCACATCATCCGAATCACGGCTGCTGCATGTCACTACATCTCAAACGCCGCGTCCGAGGCGAAGAAGATGTTGTTCTGCGGCACGAACGGGCTGATCTCGTCGTCGCACTGCATGAGAAAGGTGTACGCGAACACCTTCTGAAAATTCTTCTGCTCACGGCGCATCTGGATCGAGTGAAGGCCACGAAGCGCCGTCACCATATTGGCGGCGTAGAGGCCACCGTCCGTGAGGCACTGGTGGAAGAGCTGCGCCGACGCCTGCATGGATGCACTCGACTTGTAGCCGATGTACGCGTCGTTCAGGATGGTGTCATAGCGAAGCCCCGCTGAAGCTACTGCTGCACTGCGCTTCGCAACCTCTGCAATCAGTCGCTTCTCTGCCGCAGCGTTGTGTTTCTGCTCTTCCGTAGCTGATATCGTCTCCGCAGCGCTATGTGCCTCGCGGTCGTCTGCATTGGCAGCCCCCGCAGGGGCATCCGGCGAAATAAAAGTCGCGGACAGCTTCTCCAAGTACTGGTGGCCGTCGCCGACGATGACGCGAAGGCGGTCCGGATACTGCGCCTCCAGTGCGCGCAGTCCGAAATACTCCCGCGCAATCTCGACGATCGTCGGGCTCAGCTCGATCACGTCGATCGACTTCTCCGGATAATTCTTCAGAAAAAAACGAGGGTAGGCAAAACCGCCGCCCCCGATCAGCAGCACCCGCCGCGCCGCCGGATGCAGGCGGAAGGCCCACTCGAACTCGCGCATGTACTCAAACGCGAGCTCATCCTCCAGCAGCGGATCCAGATACTGCGCCGACTGCATCGCCCCATCGACGAGCAGCAGCCGCATGCGTTCCTCGTTGTAGAGCCCATCGCAGACCTCGATGGACTGCCCGAGCGGGTCCCGCGTCTTAAAAACTGTTTTCTTTTCCTTGATAAATTCTTCCATTTAAATCTGATTCTCGTTTTATCACACTGTAGGCACGTTTCCTTTAAAAGCCAGACATCATGCCTGCTGCGCCTTCTTCTCCGCCGCGAGTGCTTCCTGAATCCGCTTATAATGCAGGAACGCGTCGGCTTCATGCAGCGCGCGGATCTCGTCCATCGTCGCCATGCGGAAGTCGATGGCCTCCGACTGCTCGATGGTCACGTCCGCATCCGCGAACGCCAGCTGCACGTGATAGATGTCGACGAAATAATTGTCGCCGCGCTTCAGGTCCTCGTTGCGGTAGCCGTAGATCGGCGTCCGCATCGCTGCCGGCACGCCTGAAATGTCAAGCCCGGTCTCCTCGCGCACCTCGCGCGTCACCGCAGTGAAGCTGTCCTCGCCCGCCAGCGCCCCGCCACCAGAAACCTCCCAGGCACCCGCCGCCCACTTCTTCGTGAGCGCACGCTGCGTGATGAGAAAACGCCCGTCCGACGGCCGCTCGATCAGTGCCAGCACGTAGAGCATGTACTCCCCCGCCTGCAGGAAGCTGCTGCGCGGCACGACACGCCCCGTCCGCTGCTTCTCGCCGTCATATATATCCATTCGCTCGTCTTTTGAATCCATTATTTCCACTCCTTATAAAGTGAGTCATCGAAGCAGCTGTTGTTCCCGCGGTGGCACGCCGGCCCGTCCTTCGTTACCTGTACGAGGATCGCGTCACGGTCGCAGTCCGCTTCCATCGTCACGATGTGCTGGTAGTTTCCGCTTGTCGCGCCCTTCAGCCAGAGCTCCTGCCGCGAGCGGGACCAGAAGCAGGTAAGCCCCTTCTCCAGCGTAATGCCCAGCGACTCCCGATTCATATATGCCAGCGTCAGCACGCGCTTCGTCTCGTAATCCTGCACGATGCACGGCACCAGCCCCTTCTCGTCAAACTTTACCTTCTCGATATCAAATGTCTCGACTGCCATAGCTTCCTCTATTAATTTCTCTCATTTATTACTATCTTTCATCTATTACTATATAGCTCACTTTACCTTTTGCTTATTCTTTTTATGTAAGCATAATTCATCCTTGCACATGTTGACAATCCCGGTATATTCAGAAATTCAGCATTGTTTCTGTTGGCAATTCAGGTCGATCCATGAATTCAGCATTGCCCCTGTTGACAAATCAGGCTGATTTCAAAATTCAGCATTACCAGTTTGTAATGCTAATTTCCGCATTCTTCGCATATAGCGAAAAAAGTCAGAAAAAAAGCAATGCTGTTTTCCTCTGAACTTGGTTTTGCGAAAAAACAGCAATGCTGATTTTTTATTATAGTCGATTTTGTCAAAAACGAGCAATGCTGATTTTCGAAAATCCATGCTTCTGCGAAACCTGGTAATGCAGAATTTTCAGAAATCCATGCTTTTGTGAAACCCGGCAATGCTGATTTTCAAAAATCCATGCTTTGTGAATCAAAGTCGTCACAGTTCAGCCAGGGGGGGACCCGGAGGGGCGGAAACCGAGGCCATACGTAGAGACCGTGCGAAATCAAGCCGGGTCCCCTTAGCTGAACTGTTACTCAACGTCTGACCGGGATGCCTTCCGCCTGGAGTCTCGCCTTCAGGTCTTCGATCTTCACCTCACCGAAGTGGAAGATCGAGGCGGCGAGGCCGGCGGAGATGTCCGGAATCTCGTGGAACAGCGTCACGAAATCCTCGATGGAGCCGGCGCCGCCGGACGCGATGACCGGTACCTTCACGAGCTGGTTCACCGCCGCGAGCATCTCGAGATCGAAGCCCTGCTTCACGCCGTCGGTGTCGATCGAGTTCAGCACGACCTCACCCGCACCACGCTTCACGCCATCCCGGATCCACTCGAGCGCATCCATGCCGGTGTCGATGCGGCCGCCGTTCCGGAACACATGATAGCTTCCATCCACACGCTTCGCATCCACCGACAGCACCACGCACTGATTGCCGTACTTCTCGGCTGCCTGGTTAATGAGGTACGGGTTCTTGATGGCACCCGAATTCACCGACACCTTATCGGCACCGCACTTCAGCACGCGGTCGAAATCATCGACGGTATTGATGCCGCCACCGACGGTCAGCGGGATGAAAATCTGCCGCGCGACCTCGGTCAGGATGTCCGTGAAGAGCTTCCGTCCCTCGAAGCTCGCGGTGATGTCATAGAACACGAGCTCATCCGCTCCCGCATCGCTGTAGTATTTCCCGAGCTCCACCGGGCTGCTCACATCGCGCAGTCTCTCGAAATTGACGCCCTTCACCACGCGTCCGTCGCGCACATCCAGGCACGGAATAATTCGTTTCGTGATCATCTCTTCTACCTCTATCTTCCCCACGCGGCCAATGCACTTTCACAGGCACCGTCCGCCGCGTTCTGTCCACCAGCGCTGCATCGATTTCCCGATGTCGCCCGCCGAAGCGCCAGCTCCTTCCAGCCACTTTATCCTCGGGCCACCGCCAGCGCATCCTTCAGCTCGATCGCGCCGTTATACATCGCCTTTCCGAGGATCGCACCATAGAGCCCCATGTCGCGGAGTGCGCGGATGTCCTCAAGCGTCGACACGCCACCGGACGCGGTGATGTCGATGCCGTCGAGCCGGCTCAGGCGCTCATACAGCGGCAGGTTCGTGCCCTTCATCGCGCCGTCCTTCGAGATGTCCGTGACGATCGCGGTCTTCACACCGATGTCCCGCAGCTTCCAGAGGAAGTCAAACATATCGACATCGAGAACCTCGACCCAGCCCTTGACGGCCACCTTGCCATCCTTTGCATCGACGCCCACGGCGATCCGCTCGCCCCAGCGCCCCACCGCATCCCGCAGGAAAACCTCATCGGTCACGGCCTTCGTGCCGAGGATGACCCGCGCAACACCGGCATTCAGGTAGCGCTCGATCATCTCGAGACTGCGGATTCCGCCGCCGATCTCCACCTGAAGCTTCGTCTCATGGCAGATCGCCGCCACCACATCGAAGTTCGGCGTCGTGCCGTCCTTCGCGCCCTCGAGGTCCACGAGGTGCAGCCAGCGCCCGCCGTCTGCCTCGATCCCCCGCGCCGTCGCCACCGGGTCCTCGCTGTACACCGTCATCTTCTGGTAGTCGCCCTTCAGGAGCCGCACCACCTTATGGTCATATAAATCAATCGCTGGAAACAGCAGCATAGTTCCTCCTCACAGTGCAGCAAACGCCTTCAGAATCTTCAGGCCGACAGCCCCGCTCTTTTCCGGGTGGAACTGCGTGCCATAGACATTGCCCTTCTGAACTGCAGCGGTCAACGGCACACCGTACTCCGCCGTTGCCGTCAGATTCGTCTCACAGTCGAAGGCCGCGTAGCTATGCACGAAGTACACACAGTCGCCCTCCTCGAGATCACGGAACAGCGGACAGCGACCGGATGCTCTCGCCGGAATCTGAGCATCCTCTATATGCTCATCCGATGAGGCCGGGTCCGTCGACGAAGTCTGCTTCTCTTCGGATGCTCCCGCCGTCGCCGGATGATCGACGAAGTGCAGCGCATTCCAGCCCATGTGCGGGATGTCGAGATGCGACGGGATCACGCCCTCGATCGGACGTACCTCACCCGGAATTAGCCCGAGGCCCTCGTGTTCCCCATACTCGAGGGAACGGTCGAACAGCAGCTGCATACCGAGGCAGATGCCGAGGAACGGCTTCCCCGTCGCTGCCTGCGCTTTCACGAAATCGAAGAGACCGCAGTCACGCAGCTTCTGCACAGCGTCACCGAACGCGCCGACCCCAGGCAGAATCACATGATCCGCCTGCCGGATGACGTCCTGATCTGCCGTCACCACCACCTCCTCGCCAATCGCCCGAAGCGAGCTCTGAAGCGAGAAGAGATTTCCCACGCCGTAATCGATTATTGCAATCATAGTCGTCCTTTCAATCTGATTTTCCCAATCGGTTTTTCTGATACTTCCTTTTCTGGCACATTATGTTTCGCAATACTGCATATCATCTATTTCATGCTGTTTTGCGAAAAATCCGCCTCAATCCCGGTCTTCCTTGCCAAAGCGGATATCCACGGCGCGGGCGTGGGCAGTAAGCCCTTCCTTATTCGCGAACATGGAGATCTTGTCGTAGTCCTTCTCCAGCGCATCCTTCGTGTAGTAGCTGTACTGCATCTTCTTCACAAAATCGTCAACACCGAGCGGGCTGTAGAAGCGCGCCGTGCCAGAGGTCGGCAGGGTGTGGTTCGGGCCGGCGAAGTAGTCACCGGTCGGCTCGGCGTTGTAACGGCCGAGGAAGACGGAGCCGGCATTCTTAATCAGCGGCAGGTAGTCAAACGGCTGGTCCACACATACCTCCATGTGCTCCGGCGCGATGCGGTTCGCCGCCTCGACGCCTTCGCGGAGGTCATGCGCGACGATGATTTTTCCGTTGTTGTCGATGGACGCCCGCGCGATCTCCTCACGCCGGAGCTGCACGAGCTGTACCTCGAGCTCCTGCTGCACCGCCTCGGCGAGTGCCATGGAATCCGTGATGAGCACCGCCGACGCATTTTTATCGTGCTCCGCCTGGCTCAGCAGGTCCGCCGCCACGAAGCGCGGATCCGACTTTCCATCCGCGAGCACCAGCACCTCCGACGGACCGGCGATCATGTCGATGCCGACCTGTCCGAACACCTGCTTCTTCGCCTCCGCGACGAAGGCATTGCCCGGGCCCACGATCTTATCGACACGTGGAATCGACGCCGTGCCATACGCGAGCGCCGCCACCGCCTGCGCGCCGCCGACCTTGAAGATCCGGCCCACGCCGGCGACATGCGCCGCCGCGAGGATGTACGGGTTCACCGAGCCCTCCTTGTTCGGCGGGGTCACCATGACGATCTCCTCGACCCCCGCAATCTTCGCCGGAATCGCATCCATCAGCACCGTCGACGGATACGCCGCCGTGCCGCCCGGCACATAGA
>ERZ1026856.385-NODE-385-length-28824-cov-14.516806_pt1 | contig 28824 bp, 28 predicted proteins | sample MGYA00380158_ERZ1026856 | MGnify/ENA primary metagenome ERZ1026856 (study PRJEB33269, sample SAMEA4719794) | human gut metagenome | biome: human-associated habitat; feature: organic feature; material: feces | place: Cameroon | collected 2013-10 ...
AAATATCGTCATGAATAGCCTAATTGTTTATATCTATTCCGGCTTTTCTTATATCTAAGGTCTGCTAAAACAGCCACCCGGTTAAAGCAGCCATACATATATGTTTATATATTTCATATTAAGACCTCTCAACAGATATAAGATTCTGTCAGATAAAAAATATAACATATATTAAATAAAAATAGTAAAATAAATTGTAAAGTTAAAATAAAATTGTTTATTTTGTTATTTTTTGTGGTAATATTATAATAGATTATATAGTAAGGAGTTGATAAGATGGCAAAGGAAGAAAAAAATAAAGTAGGAAGACCAAAGTTAGCTGAACCAGAACTTATTAAGGATTCTTGGATAAAAGTAGGTTCAAGTTTATTTGTAGCATTAGTAATGGCACTATGTGGAGCTGGTATTTTAACTTCGGGCACTCCATTTAAAATAGAATCTTTAAATAAAGCTCAGGCAAGTGTGGCCAAAGTTGATTCGTCTAAAGTAAAAATTATAAAAGCTAACAGACTAACAAAAAGAATTATTAAACCAAATGGTGAAATAAAATATATTATTCCGGCTAATAAAGTTAATGTTATAAATATAAACAAATAAACATCTTTTAAAGATGTTTTTTAATTATTAGAAATAATGATATAATAACAAAAGGGAGTTATATATGAAAAAAGTATTAATCAGATTTATTTTTACTCTAATAATGTTATTTTTATTTAATAGTAAATTAATAGCTAAAGAAGTAAACGTATATGTATTTTATGGAAAAACTTGTCCTCACTGTGAGGAGGCTTTAGAATACTTAAGTAAAATAAAGAATAAGAATGAGTTGAACATCATTAAATATGAAGTTTGGTTTAATGAAAATAATGATCAGAAAATGAAAGATATAGCAAATTATTTAGATGTTAATCCAAGTGGTGTTCCATTTGTAATAATAGATAATACCCCGATTTTTGGATATTCTACTGGCGTTACAGATGATATATATAAATATCATATTAAACTTGCTAAAAGAAAGGATTTCAAAGATAAAGTTGGAATAAAATTAGGTGTCGTAAATGAAACTTTAACAGAAGATAATATAACAAGTAATAACGTGTTAAAAAAAAGTTATGAACTTTCTATTTTGACATTTGGAAACGTAGATTTCGAAAACAAAAACATATATTTATCTAGCATAATATTAGGTTTAATAGATGGTTTAAACCCAAGTATGATATGTGTTTTTATAATCATATTAGCACTTTTATTGGAAGGTAAGAATAAAAAAAATAAAATTATTTTATCATTTATCTTATTATTTTCTTTAAATGCATCTTATATTATATTTATTAATAATGGTGGTTTTGATAATGTTATTAACTATGCTTCATTAGCAAGACTACTATTATCCGTAATACTAATTTGCTTTGGAACAGCAGAACTAATAATTTATGCTAATGAGTTAGATGAAAAAAAACAAATTAAAGAAAATAAAATAAAAAAATTATTAAAAGATAAAAGGTTAGTTGTATTGTCCGTTTTTATGATAATATTTGGAATTTTATTTAGTCTTATTAAAGTATCAAATGCAAGTGATGTATCTATTTTATTTAGCGACTTATTAAAATTAAATGGTTTGGCAAATAAAATACCATCTATAGTTTTATATACTTTATCATCTTTTGTTATAAATGTTATAATGCTTATGATATTGTTATTATTAGTAAAATTATTTGACAAAACCAAACTATGCAAACTATCTAAGTTAATTAGTGGAATATTGTTTTTTATTATAGGAATATTTATACTTGTTAAATAGACAGAAACGAATTTAAAGGAAGTGATATAAATGGGAACTTTATTTGTTGTTGCAACCCCAATTGGTAATTTAGATGATTTTTCAAAAAGAGCTTGTGTCACTTTAAGACAAAGTGATTTAATATTAGTAGAAGATACAAGGCAAACAATAAAATTACTTAACCACTTTGATATTAAGGTAAAAATGCTTTCTTATCATAAATTTAATGAAAAAGAAAGGGTATCAGAGATAATAAATCTTTTAAAAGAAGGTAAGAATATATCTTTAGTTTCTGATGCTGGAACACCTTGTATATCAGATCCGGGTTATATTTTAATAAAAGAAGCATTAGAAAATGATATTAAAGTAATAGGCATTCCTGGTTGTAGTGCGGTTATAACATCTTTATCGGTAAGTGGGCTTGATACTTCATCATTTGCATTTTATGGGTTTGTTCCAACCGAAAATAAACCTAAAAAAGAATTATTTGAACGCATAAAACACTCTTTTGTTGCAACAAAGGTTATATATGAATCACCAAAAAGAATAATAAGATTATTAGAGTATATAAAAAAAGAAATGCCAGGATGTGTGGTTAGCGTATGTAATGAACTTACAAAGATTCATGAACATACTATTCATGGTAACATAGAAGAAGTTTATGAAAAAATGAAAGATGATCCCAATAGTTTAAGGGGTGAGTACGTAGTTTTAATTAATAATGAAAGAAAAAAGGAAGAAAAATGTGAAGTGTCTATAGAAGCATTATTAATTGATTTAATAATTAAAAATAAATGTTCTTTAAAAGATGCTATTAAGCTTCTAAATGAAAAAAATAAAGATCTTAGTAAAAAAGAAATTTATAATGCTAGTATAAGATTAAAAAATATAATTAGTTAATTAACACACAATCTAATTAAACATATAATATAGTATGAAAAAGCATATTATATTTAACATTTTTATTCAATTTATAATTCTTTTTATGTCTGTTTTATTATATTTTGACAGTAGGAGAATAGTGAAATTATTTATATCACTTTTATTAATATGGTTTATATTTATACCAACTTTTATAGAAAAAAATTTTTGTATAAAAATCAAATATAGCCTTCATTATTTATTTACTATTTTATGTTTAGCTATTTTTATTATTTTAATTGCAATTTAATTATATTACTATTATAATTAAGATAAGAATAGGAGTGGATTATGAAAGGTAATTATAATGATATAATTGATATTATACTAACTCTTTTAGAAGATGATGAAGTAGGAAAATCACTTGCTATATCAGGTAGTATAGTACCATATATAATAATGAATATTGAATCAAAAGAATATCACAGTGATTTCTATATTTTAGTTAAGAATAAAAATATAAATTATATTAGAAATAAAATAAAAAAATTATCTAAGGAATATGATTTTGATATTATTTCGGATTCAAAGAAATATTCAAAAGAAGATTTTGGATTTAAAATAAAATATCAAGATACTTACGTAGGTTTTTTCCCTTATAGTATAATAGATAATATTTTAACTATAAAAGCATATTCTATTGAAGATAATGATTATGTAATAAATCTTAAAACGAAAACTATACCAAATATTACTAAAAGTAGTTTTATAAGAAATATTAGATTTGCAAAAAATAAGATACTTAGAATAGTAACTCCTGAATTTATCTTGGCAGATAAAGAATCAAGAGAAAATGAATCTGATAATATGACGGATGAAGCAATGTATTTGCTAAATAAAATAAGTGATGAAAGCGTTCTTAAAATAACTAGAGAGGCAATAGAGGATACACAGATTAAAATTATTGAAAAGAAACTCGTTAAAAATGACAAGATTGTTAATATAATTTTATTATTTATATTCTTGATGCTTTTAATAATAGCATACATTTGTTTTAAAAAATAATCCCAAATAGGGATTTTTTTAGTATAATATATATAAAGAGGTGACTTTTTTGGAAAGAATAATTTTTCATGTTGATGTTAATAACGCCTTTTTATCGTGGTCTGCGATTGATATGTTAAAAAACGGGAGTAAACTAGATATAAGGACAATTCCATCTGTAGTTGCAGGTGATGAGAAAAAAAGACATGGTGTTGTAGTTGCTAAAAGTTTTCCAGCTAAGATGGCTGGTATAAAAACTGGTGACCCTCTTTATTTAGCAAGAAGAAAAGTAGATAAATTATATGTTGTTAATTCTAAAAGAGATAATTATATAAAATATTCAAATGCTTTTTATAACATATTATGTAAGTACACACCTATTATTGAAAGATATTCTATAGATGAATGTTTTATGGACATGACGGGTATGAAAATGCTATATGGGGATATGGAAAAATTAGCTTATAAGATAAAAGATGAAATATATGATAAACTTGGATTTACTGTTAATATAGGAATTGGTAATTGTAAAGTTTGTGCTAAAATGGCTAGTGATTTTGAAAAACCTAACAAAGTACACACTTTATATCAAAATGAAATAAAAGAAAAAATGTGGCCTTTGGATGTTGATGAATTATTTATGGTTGGTAAAAAATCAAGTATAAAATTACATGAACTTGGTATAAACAAAATTGGTGATTTGGCATGTTCTAATTTAAATGTGCTTGAAAAATATTTTAAATCAATGGGACGTATGATGTATGAATACGCAAATGGTATAGATGATTCAGATGTAGAAAAACCACTTCCTAAAAATAAAGGAATAGGAAACTCAACAACACTTTCTAAAGATGCAACAGATATTATGACACTTAAAAAAGTAATAAAGAAATTATCATATATGGTTGGAATTAGATTAAGGGGAGAGGATAAGTATGCAACTGTTATAGCAGTTCAACTTAAGAATAATAATTTTATAAATTTTGTTCATCAAAAAAAGTTAATTAATCCGGTATCTTCGGACGACGATATATATGAAAATGCTTGTGTTTTGTTAAAAGAAATGTGGAATGGGGATCCCATAAGATTAGTTGGTTTAAGAGTAAGTGATTTTACTGATAAATCATATGAACAAGTATCGTTGTTTGAAAAAGTTGGTAAGACTAATGAAAGAGATAAGGTTCAAAAAGCGATGGATAAAATAAATAAAAAATATGGTAACAATACGATTAAAAGTGCATCTTTATATAATGATGAATAATAAATATATGAATAATTATCAAAATAATATTGATTTTATTTTATTTGTTTGTTAAAATACTACTAGCATTTAAAAAATGCATAGTTTTTGGCGGAGTTGGTGAAGTGGTTAACACACTGGTTTGTGGCACCAGCATACGTGGGTTCGATTCCCACACTCCGCCCCATATTTTTGAAATGTAATCAGACTTTATAGCCTGATTTTTTCGTATTAAAAATTAATAATTAAACCGAAATAATTGTTTGTTTGGTATAATATTTATAGATTAATTTTTCGGAGTGATTTTTATGAACATTGAAAAAATAAAAAATGCTTTATTAGAGTGTTATTCAAAAGATTTATGTTATCCTAAAGTTCAAGATAATTGGAATTATGGTAACAAATGCTTTGGAATGAGCGCAATAACATCTCTTATTGTTAATGATTATTTTGGTGGAGATATTTGTAAAATTTATGTTGATGGAATTAGCCACTATTTTAATTTAATAGAAAATAATATTGTAGATTTAACTAAGAGTCAGTTTAATCACAAAATAGATTATAATGATTATAAAATTGTAGATAGACAAAAAATATTAACTGATGATACAAAACATAGATATATAACATTAAAGGAAAGGTTAATAAACAAGTTATTAAAACAAGTTGATAAAAAAGTATATTCTTGCAAGTCTTGTGATAAATTAGTAGATAAGTTTCCTGATGATGCAACAGTATTTCTGGGTAAAGATAATGACATAGTTTTAGTTGGGGAAGCACCTGCGAATAATGGATGGAGAAAAAGTCATAAATTGTGGACTGATTTAAATGGTAAGGTATTACCTAGTGTGTTTGTTTTACAAAAATTGTTTGACATTATTGATAGAGATATATTTGAAACCACATTTTTAGAGTCAGTAAAGTGTTATCCTCTTGAAAGAAAGAATTTGAAAATTTGTTCTAAAAATTGTAAAAACATAATGTTAGAACAATTAAAAATTATAAATCCTAAATTGATTATTACTTTAGGAGAATTCCCAACTAGAAATTTACTTGATTTTAAATTTAATAAGTTTGTGGATGTAGTTGGTAAGATATATGAAGTTAATGACTATAAAATCTTACCTATATATCATCCTAGTCCTATATATCCAAAAAGTTATAAAGGTAATTTACCTATATTTGAGAGATTAAAAGAATGTAATAAATAATTCGAAAGGTAGTTGATTAATATGAATGCTATGGAAAAAATATTGCATGATAGGTATTTAGAATTTTGGACAGATATTTATGGTATAGAAAAAGAAGAAATAAAATCGTTAATAAAATATACTGAATATATTAACAATACGTTAACTTTTACACACTCGCCTAATGGATCTTATAATGAGATTAAAGAGATTCTTATGAAAAAACATTTAGATTATTTGGACGAAGCAATATCTAATATTTTACAAGGAAATTATAATAGTCTTTCTTGTACTATAAGAATTATAATAGAAAACTATATAACATTTTATTTGATAAACAAGTATAAAAAATATGATCTATGGAAGTATTGGTACGTTTATGGGGCTTATAAAGTTTTTCGGATTATTGACCATGAACCAGGTCGAAGCATTGCAAAAAAGACATATTTAGATATGTGTGAATCCTTTGGAATTAATGATGTGAACATATTTGATATGCAATCATATAGTTGGTTGAAAAAAGTCAAAAAACTAAAAAATTATAATTTTAAACAGGCTTGTAATTTAGTTGATTCTAATTTATATAAAGACTTTAATTACTTAAGCGAAAGAATTCATAATAACAATGTGATTTTTAAAACATTTTCGGTTGATATGAAAGTTTTCAGTAAGTATATATATACTTTGTATGATATAACAGATAAAACGATAAGGCTTTATGATCATAGATACTTAAGAAGATATAAATATAAATCATTATGTCAAGAATTGTTAGAAAGTTTAGATGTGTGTTTGAATTATAATGAGAATTTTGTAGAAGAATTTGACGCAAAAGTATAATAAAAAAGGTGAAATAAATGAAATCGGATGTTTATAAAATAAATAATGCTGTGGAAAAAATTAAAACGGGTAAAAATACACAGTTTTTGGATGGAAGAGAACTTAAAATAGTAACAGGAAAGTTAAAAAAGAATGAGTATAGCATATATTATCCTTATAAATATAGTGAAAAAGTAATGTTATACACAGGAAAAATTCCAAAAGTTAAGTTATTTAAAGTTTATACTGTGGAAAATATTAGACATCAAGATATTTTAGGTAGCTTATTTTCTCTTAACATAGATTCATCATACTTTGGTGATATAGTATTTTATAATGATTACTATTATGTTTTTGTTAGTGATGATTTAGCATTATACATAAAAGATAATTTAAAAATGGTAGGTAATAAAAAAGTTTCATTAGAAGAAGTAAATTTAAATGTGTTAGATAATTATGAAAGAAAGTATGAAGAAAAAGAAATGATAATATCAAGCTTAAGAATTGATAATGTTATATCTGGCATAATTAATACATCAAGAAAAGTTGCTCTTGATAAGATAAAAAATAAAGAAGTAATAGTTAATTATGACGTTATGAATAAAAACTCATACATACTAAAAGAAAATGATATATTTAGTATAAGAAGATACGGAAAATATAAATTTGTTGGAATAGTAAAAAGTACTAAGAAAAATAACTTTATCGTTAGATATTTAAAGTACATTTAAAAAAATTTACTTACACAAAAATAAAATATGTGTTATAATTAACTTCGCAAATGAGTTGCTAAAAAAGCGTAAATCCGGTTTGTTTAGCAATTCTTTTTTATGTAAAGGAGGAAATTATTTTGAAAAAAGAATTAAATTTAGGAAAGGACAAAATAGGTAGTCTTTTACTTGCGTTTTCAGTTCCTTGTATAATAAGTATGCTTATAAACTCTATTTATAACATAGTTGATCAAATCTTTATTGGTCAAGGAGTAGGATACTTAGGAAATGCTGCAACCAACGTAATATTTCCGGTTGTAATTTTTTGTAACGCAGTTGCAGGTTTAATAGGAAATGGATGTGCTGCTAACTTGAGTTTAAGACTTGGAGAAAAAAAGGAAAAGGAAGCTAGTAAGTCAGTTGCATCAACAATTGTATTTACAATTATATTAGGAGTAGTAATAAGTTTAATTTTATACTTATCACTAGATAAATTAGTTTTATTTTTTGGATGCACACAAAAAGTACTTCCATATGCTATTTCTTACGGTAAAATAATACTTTTAGGTGCTCCTTTTATGATTATATACTCAGTATTATCACAAATAATAAGAGCGGATGGTTCTCCTAAATACTCAATGGTATTACTAGTTTTAGGAGCAGTTATAAACTTAATATTAGATCCAATTTTAATAATGGGATTTAATATGGGTGTTAAAGGTGGAGCTATTGCAACAATAATAGGTCAGATAGCATCAGCTATTATGGCACTTATGTATATTAAAAGATTTAAACAAGTAAAAATAGATAAAAAAGATTTCAGAATAAATAAAAGTATATTTAAGGTAATGGGATATGGCTTATCTAGTTTTATTACTCAAATGACTATCTTAGTTTTATTTATATTCATGAATAACATAATGACTAAATATGGAGCATTATCTAAATTTGGTAGTGATATACCACTTTCAGCATATGGAATAGTATCTAAATTAAATAGTTTATTTGTCTCTTCTGTTCTTGGCGTTTCAATAGGTGCACAACCAATTATTGGATATAACTATGGAGCAGGTAACTATAAAAGAGTTAAAGAAACCCTTAGAAAGGTGCTAATAGTTAACTTTTTAATAGGAATTATATTTAATTTATCATTTCAACTATTCCCAAAGTTTTTAATAGGAATATTTGGTAGTGCAAATAATAGTTTATATGTTACGTTTGCATGTGATACATTAAAAATATTTCTTATGGTGTGCTTTTTAAATGCGTTTGAAATGACTACTAGTATAGTTATTCAGTCACTTGGAAATGTAAAAAAATCAACTGCAGTATCATTTATTAGGCAAATTATGCTTTTTATTCCACTTGCTATTTTATTAACTAGTAAGATAGGTTTATATGGAGCATTATACGCTGGACCAATTGCAGATACTATATGCTTTATATGCGTTATATTTATATTTTTTAGTGAGTATAAAAAGCTTGGTAATATGAGAGAGGCATCAGAAAAAGATACAAATGAAAAAATTACATCTAAGGGTAAAAACAAAGTAATTATTACCATAAACAGAGAATATGGTTCTGGTGGTAGATTTGTAGGAAAAATAATATCAGATAAGTTAGGTATTCCATTTTATGATAAAGAATTGATAAATGAAATATCAAAGGAAAGTGGATTATCTAAAAAATACATAGAAGAAAATGAACAAAAGAAACATTCTCTAGGAAGCTCTATATATAATAATGAAGATGCTTTATTTATCGCGGAAGATAAAGCAATTAAAAAATTAGCTTCAAAGTCATCTTGCGTAATAGTTGGTAGATGTGCAAATTACATATTAAGTGGTAAGAAAAACGTTTATAAAGTATTTTTATATAGCTCTTTAGATAATGAGATAAAACGTGCAGTTAAATATTATGGTTTACCTAAAGATAAGGCAGAAAAACAAATTAAAAAGATTAATAGGCAAAGAGAAAAACATTATAAGTATTATACTGAACGTAACTGGAAGGATTTTTCTAACTATGATATTTGTTTAAACGTAGATGAAATAGGTGTAGAAAATACTGCAAACTTAATAATTGATATGATTAATAAAAAATAATATAAGAAGTCTTTTGAATAATGGCTTCTTTTTTTGTAAACTAATGAAAATAAAAAGTAGATAATAAGTAATAAATTTGCTATAATTTATTAAGAAAGGTATGTAAATTATGGAAGAAAAAGTATTAGCACTAACATATGACAATAAAATAGTTAGAATACCAAGAGAAAAATTAGAAGAGTTTAAAGAAAATCAAGTAAAAATAAAGAAATTATTAGAAGAAGGAAAGACGCAAAAAGAAGTTCTTGAGGTACTTAAAAATGATAAATAAAGAAATAGAGGACTTTAATAAAACATTTGGTATTGAAACGGTATTTTATTATGATGATAAAAGCATTTGTGGATATGAAGAAAATAATACAATATATCTAAATTTAAATAGTAATAAAGACTTAAAAAATGTAAATATGCATGAATTATTACACTTTTTTGAAGAAACAGAAATGTTTAATAAAATAAAAGAAAGAGTAATAAGTAGTTTAAAAGAAAATGGAACATTTGATAATTTAAAAGAAGAATACGAATTAAAATACTTTGGTATATATAGCATTGATGAAATAGAAAAAGGAATAATAGATAACGAAATAGTAATAGATGTGTTAGTAGGAGACTTTCCATACTTTAAAAAAGAAGAGTTAGAAGACTTATGTAAAGAAATACTAAAAGCAGAAAAGAAAGAAACTGATAGTAGAAGATATCTTATATTAAATATGAATAATAATATAAGAAATATGAACATATCAAAATGGGAAAAGATATTTGCATCAAACTATTATAAAAATAAAAATTATGATGGAAACACTCCATCATTTCCAAGCAATAATAAAGAACAAGTAATAAAAGAAGATATAAAAAAAGAATTAAATAAACTATATAATTTAGATAAAGATACTTTTAAAATAAGTTTAGATAGCCAATCACTAATAAGAGAATATGAAAGTGAATTAAAAGCATTAGAACAAAGAGGAGAAAAAGATAAGGCAAATTATATAAGAAATAATAAAACAAAGGCTTTGGAAGAACTATCTAATATTTATAGTGAAAAATTATACGAAGAATATAAACACATAGTAGACTTTATAAAAAACGCTAATTATGAAGATGCATTTAAAGCACTTATGCTTAGAGAAACATTATTAAAAGTATATAAAAAAGATGATGATAAAGTAATAGTTAAACAAAGAAAATTAGATGAAACAATAGAAGGACATATGCTTTTAAATGAAAAAGTATTAAACGTAATATATAATAATTTAGATACATATGAAAACTTTAAAGAACTATATTATGCAGGAGTAGCAGAGTTTAATAATGTGGTAAGAGAAGCATCTGAAGTAACACTTAAAAACGTAAATACATATGATATGGGAAGATGGATTAAGTTTGATGGTAGAGCAAGTGATAGCAAGAATTATGCAGAAAACGTAATAAAACTAAAGACACTAGTGCAAGATACACCATGGTGTACGAAAACACTTGCATCAACACAATTAGAACAAGGGGACTTTTACGTATTTATAGATAATGATAATAAACCACATATAGCAGTTAAGATGAATGGAAATGAAATCGATGAAGTAAGAGGAATAAAAAACGGAAATAATCAAGAACTAGAAGAAGAATATAGAGATGTTGCAATATCATTTTTAGAAAATAACAAAGATATTAAAAATGGAGGAAACTGGCTAGATAAAGAAGAGTGGAATAAAAGATTAATAGGGTATAGTAAGAAAATAGATGACGGTACATTTAATAGTGAAGAGACTCCAAAACTCATAGAAGATTTATTTCATTCTGATTATAAAAGTCATTTTAATGCAAATTCTAATTTAGAAGAGTTAAAGCAAAGGCTTCCTAAGGCAAAAAGGTATCTGGCAGAATATTATAATTGTACTGAAGAAGAAATATGTTTAGACAATTATCTTCCAGAAAAAGAAACAAGATGTCCTTATAAGTTAATATTAGGAGATGCAAACTTTATATTTTCTAAGATGACAGACTTAGGAAAATTACAAATTATAGTAGGGAATGCAAACTTTGTTAGTTCTAAAATAACGGATTTAGGTGAATTACAAAGTATAGGAGGAGATGCATTCTTTAATGGTTCTAAGATAACAAACTTAGGAAAATTACAAAGTATAGGAAGAAATGCATTTTTTGACTATTCTGAAGTAATGGATTTAGGGAAATTGAAAATCATAGGAATGAATGCAAAATTTAATTATTCTAAAATAACAAACTTAGGAAAATTACAAAGTATAGGAAGAAATGCATTTTTTAACTATTCTGAAGTAACGGATTTAGGTGAATTACAAAGTATAGGAGGAGATGCAGACTTTAGAGATTCTATTGTAACATATTTAGGTAAATTAAAAAGTATAGGAGGAGATGCATACTTTGACTTTTCTAAAGTAACAGACTTGGGTAATATAGAATATATTGGAGGTAAAATAATAACCGATGAAAATAATGGTTATCTAAAAGAAGAATATGAAAGAAGAATTAACGGAAAGTCTTTAAAGTAATATTTGATTAGAAGGTTAGATAAAAAATTGATATAATTTTATACCTAATAAGTCTTTTGAATAATATAACTTTTAACTAAAAGATTTCATTTTTATAGTTTTTCAAAAACTATTTTACATAATCCAAAAGTGGTGAACCCAAAATATCTTATTTAGATGAAAGTTATGACTGTAATTGTCCTATTATTTATAATAAAAGATAAAGAGAACTTATGTTAAAAGTTCTCTTTAATTATGGACATTATTTTATCTTCTATATTTTTATTAGGTGCAATTATGTGCATGCTGCCTTTATTATTTTTATTTAGATTATTATCATTACTTAATAAATTATATATTCTATTTGCGATGCCATGACTTCCATCAACAAACGTAACATTACCTAATATTTTTTTAATTTCTTTTTTTGCAAGAGGAAAATGTGTACAACCTAAAACAACAATTTCTGTTCCTATGTAATTTTTTAATAATTCATTTAGATATGGATAAGTATCTTTTCCATTTTCTATTAGACCAGCTAATAGTGGTGCTTCTATTAATGTACATTCATTAGTTTTGTAGTTACTAAATAACTCCTTAAATCTTTTACTTTCTCCAGTGCCTTTAGTAGTTAATATAATTGTTTTTTTATCTTTATAGTGATCATAAACTACTTTAACTGCTGGCTCTGTTCCAATAAAAATTATGTCCTTATATTTTTTTCTAATATCATTTAACACAACTTCTGTTGCGGTATTACATGCACATACAATTAATTTTGGGTTATACTTAATCAAATTATCCACAGCACAACATACTATATCAAATAATTCATCGTGTGTTTTATTACCATATGGATTATTTTTGCTATCTGCATAATATACGTAATTTTCATCAGGTAACTTTTTAATTACTTCTTTTAATATTGTAGAGCCACCAATTCCTGAATCAAAAAAACATATTGGCCTATCATTCATATTTACACCTTCATTTATTTGTTAAATTCAAAATATTAATTTATGCTATAATTATAGATGAAAATGCAGGATATATCAATGTTTTAGGAGGAATATATGAAAGTATTATTAGTAAATGGAAGTCCTCATGAATTTGGTTCTACAAATAGAGCGATAGAAGAAGTTAAAAGCTCTCTTAGTAAAAGCGGCATAGAAACTGAAGTTTTTTGGATAGGAAATGATGCTATAAGAGGATGCTTGGGATGCGGTTCTTGCGTTAAAAGTAAAAGATGTTTTATAAATGATAAGGTAAATGAGTTTTTAGAAAAGGCAGAGTGTGCAGACGGATTTGTTTTTGCAAGTCCCGTTCATTATGCTGGCCCTACCGGATTTATAAAGTCATTTATGGATAGGTGTTTTTATGCTAAAACAGATATCTTTAAGTATAAGCCAGCAGCAGCGGTTGTATCAGCAAGACGCGGTGGGTGTGCTAGTTCTTTTGATGATTTAAATAAATACTTTTTAATGTCTAACATGATAGTTGTTGGGAGCAATTATTGGAATCAAGTACATGGTAATAATAAAGAAGAGTGTGAAAAAGATTTAGAGGGACTTCAAACAATGCGCACTTTAGGAAACAACATGGCCTGGGTGTTAAAACTAATAGAAAATGGTAAGAAAAATAATGTAGATATGCCTCATTCGGAAGAAAAAATAAAAACTAACTTTATAAGATAAAAGAATTCTAATTATTTTTAGAATTCTTTTTTGCTTCTTTAATAATCTTTTTATTGTTTAGTAATCTTTTATTATTAGGTTCCATCTTTATTGCTATATCAACCCATTTTAAAGATTCATCTATTTCTCCTAAGTAAAACGTACTTATAGAAAGTAAGTCATATATTGTGTAATCAAAACTAAAGGGTTCATTTATGTATGTTTTTTCATGAGTCTTAATATTTAGTGCCAAAAGACAATATTTTTTAACAGCACTAAAGTTATTAAGCTCATACTCTAAAAAAGCCATTTCAACATATGCATCTCTTAAATAAGGAGCTTCATTAATTGCCTTATTAAGCCACATTTTAGCTTCCTCATATCTTTTTAAGTATTTGTAACATCTTGCTATAAAACGCATAGAAGCTGCTCTTTCATCTTTCCATGTTGCGGACTTTAGTGAAAGATGATAAATAAGTGTATCTATTGCTTCATTTAATTTTCCATAATACATATATTCTCTTCCTAAATAATGAACGTTTCTATCATTATAAGGATCTTCTTTTACAGATAATTCTAATAAAGGAAGATAGCTACTTCTTGATTTAGAACTATCTGGATAATGATCAACTATTATGTCATCTGTAGTAGCCCAAACTTCATTACTTCCAGTATATTTTAAAACTTCGTGAACCGGATTTACCCATTTAAAATTTTTTTTTGCATGTATCTTTTCATAGTAAAAACTTACCTTAGGATTCTTATTTTCATCATGACTCCAGTTATAAATATATCTTACGTGATTTACTTTTTCATTTTCTAATATTTCTTCTAGTTTTTCTCTCCAATTAGGACTGATTACTTCATCAATATCTATACATACACATATATCAGCATCAAGTGGTACTAGCTTTAAAGATTCATTTCTTGCAACATCAAACCTCCAAGGTTTTATTTCTTTAGTAGTTACTTTAGCGCCTAATTCTTTTAATATTTTAACAGTATTATCAGTTGAACCGGTATCTAAAACGTATATGCCGTCAGCATTCTTAACTGACTCATACCATCTTTTTGCAAATTTTTCTTCATTTTTACTTATAGCATAAACATATATTTTTTTCTTTTTCATAAAAATATCCTTTCTTTTATTTTCCTAAATATTCTATGATTAATGTTAAACTAGAGTTTGTAAAGTAAGAATCAGAATCAATGTTTTGTAAATCTGGTGTATTAAGGTAAATATTTCTTTTTGACACATTAGATAGTTCATATAAGTCATTAGTACTATCTATAGATAAAATTCCTTCGGCGTGAATATGAGAGGTCTCTTCATTTCTATAGAAACAACTTGCGCCTACATAAATATTATCAGTTCCAACCTTTCTAAATGCAATGGTTGCAAAATCTATCTTTGGATCAAATTTTTCATTAAAATATGGAACTCTTACGTATACATTAAAAGATATTTTATAATATCCTTCTTTATTAAACTTAATGGTATTATTATTAGAATCTAACTCTACTATGTTATTTGTATCAATTTCTTTTCTTTGAAGAGGAAGTCTTTCTCCTTTTAATATTTCATATCCATCATCTAAGTAATCTTTATTAAAAGCAACTATGTATGCAGCATTTATTTTATTTGGAATGTTTTCACCATTTAATCCATCTTTTCCTTTTGGAATCATAAAGGTTAAAATATGGTTATCATTAACTTTATTATCGATTACTTTTGCACTAGTATTAGAATCTAACGTTATCGTATCTTTAATTGTAATTGTTTCTGATTTAGCTAGAACGTATCTTGGTCTATTTAATTTATTTTTATTAATTTCGTTAATAGCATTATTTAAGATGTTGCTACCACAATTACTTTTTTTAATAAAATTTTCATTCATATTAATTATCTCCTTTCTTTAATATATTATTAGTTAACAAAAAAAGTAATAATTTTATATTCCTATATATTGCTTTAATTTAAATATAATAGTTTTTTTGTTATAAATTAATTACACTTATACTTAAATAATTAATAAGCTATAATGATTATTTAAAAAAAGATAAGGAGGATAATAATATGTATAAATGTAATGATGATTATGAAAACATAAAAAGAAAAATAGAAGAGGAAAGAAAAAAATACAAATTTTGTTATATTAAAGGTCCGACAGGTCCAAAAGGGGATAAGGGTGATATGGGACCTAAAGGAGAAAGAGGTCTTCCAGGTCCTACTAGTATTGATGTTGGAATAACAAAAACATTAGAGCCTTACGAGTTTGCCAAAGTAGAAAATGTTGGAACAAAAAAAGATGCTATTTTAAACTTTAAAATACCAAAAGGGGATAAAGGAGATACAGGCCCTAAAGGAGAAAGAGGACTTACAGGTCCAAAAGGAGATAAAGGAGATACAGGTCCAAAAGGAGATATGGGAGAAAAAGGTGAAAGAGGAGAGCAAGGACCTTCTACTATACAAATTGGAAATATAAAAACAATAGAACCAGATGATAAAGCAGAAGTTATTAATGTTGGAACGCCAGTAGATGTAGTTTTAGATTTTAAGATACCAAAAGGAGATAAAGGTGATATGGGGCCTAGGGGACTTCCTGGAGAAATTGGAAGAACAGAACATATTGCAATAGATGAAACAGAAACGTTAGAACCTGGAGAAGATGCAACTGTTATGGATACATTTGAAAATTGGGTACATCATCTTTCTTTTTCAATTCCAAAAGGAGATAAAGGAGATACAGGACCAAAGGGAGATATAGGTCCAGCAGGCCCTCCAGGAAAAGATTTTACATCTTCATATGGAATAAGATATTCTAATACAGAAACACAAATAAATTTACCTCAAGCAGTTGATACAGCACTTCCACTACCTGAAAAAGGAGCAGCATTATTTACCGAATATATAAATGATAATTCAATTAAAATAAAAGAAAATGGTGTTTATTTAATATCGTTTTCACTATGTGGTGCAACAAATGAAGATTGCTCTTTAACTACTTCTGTAAGGGCAAATGGATTATTACAACCTGCTACTAATATTACTAGTGAATTTCAAGCTCAAATAATTAATTGTATGAGTGGTTCTACCATTGTATCTCTTAATCAAGATGACCTTATTACGTTAAATATAAAACCATCTATGACTGTTAATATGATATTTAATGGAAGTACAAGTGCAATGTTAAGTGTTGCAAAAATACATTAAGAGTAGATTGATTCTATTCTTTTTTTATGCAAATTAATTATTTTAAAATTCATTTAAAACATAACTTATAAAGAAGGAGGAAGATAAAATGCAAATTATAGATGATAATACGGTTGTAGTTTATAGTAGCAGTGAATTAAAACAGGTTTTAAGTGAAGCAAATAATTATAATTATGTTTATTTAGGAAATGATATTAGTCTTGAAAGTGGTTTTACAATAAATGCTAATAAAATAAACGTAACAATAGATGGAACTTATAATAATGTTAAGTATACTTATACTAATTATTTAACTGATAATGCAGATGTAATAAACGTTAGTACTGCAAACAAAAAAATTACTTTAAAAAATATGAATATAATAAGTTCACATACTTATGGAGTAGTTTATGTTCCATCTCATCCAAACTATTCTAACTTAACTGTTTTTTATAATAACGTTAATTTTAATGGTGTAGAGCTTTCCTGTAATTATTATGGAATAACTAAGATAGTTGACTCAAATATAACAGGTGAAGATACAAATTCAGTTACCGTAAGAAAAATATGTGATTCTAATAGAATTATAATAGGAGGAAATACAACAATTACAAGTAGTTCAAATACTAATACTATTTTCTTTTTTAATGATGTTATTCCATCTTATATTAAAATAGTACCTAATAGTAATGTTAATATTACAACAAATAGGGAACTTATGAATGGTACTAATAGACTTGATTTAATAGTAGGTCATGGCTCAACTTTTCTATTAACTACTGGAAATGGGTTTGCAATAACAACAACACATGGCGCTAGAAACGTTTTAATAGAAGAGATGGCTAATTTTACCTTTATAGAAAAAAGTCATCAAAGAGTTCCAATGTGGAATGTATTTGGGGATTTTAAGGTTTTAGAAGGTGCTAGTGTATCAGTTATAAATACGTATATGAATACACCATCAGATAATTATAATATTTATTTTAAAGGAACAAATCAAAAGTTTATATTAGATAATCCAAAATACGTAAATATTTATACTAAAAATGCAAATGTAGTTTATACAAATAATCCGGTTGAGTTTTCATTTAAATTTAGCAGGATAAACATGTGGATATATGCTCTTGATTATAATTTGGCATGTACACTTGATGATGCTCCAGCTTTTTCTTGGTTTAAAGAAAATACGCCTTCAAAAATAACAGGTACATTAAATAAAGATAATACGGTTATTTCATCTCATAATTTTACGGATAGTGAGTTAGCTCTATTACCAGATATAAGTAATTTTTCATTTCAAAGCAAAAAAATATTAACGATAGGAATGCTAAAGATGAACGTTCATCCACTTACCGCTACTACAAATGCTATATCAGGTCATACAATACCTTATTCTAATGTAAAAATAGAGTATGATAATAAGAGTTTAACGCTGGAAGCTGATGAAAATGGTTTATTTGAAGCTAATATCAATGATGCTATTTTAGATAATACAAGAGTTAAAATAACTGCTTGTTTAAATGCTTGTTTTTCAGAAAGAAAAGTAATAACTCCTTTTAATGGTGAATTAACACTTCTAAAAGTAACAGATAACATTCCTTTTAGTATGATGCCATCATCTATAAATCCCGTTATTTTACCTAAAAAAAATAAAACAGTAATAACTGTAGTTGATAGTAGAGTAAATAGTACTAGTTGGAAACTTTATATAAATTATATAAATCCTATGATTGAAAAGGAAGGAAAAGTATTAATAGATTCACTATTATTTAAAAAATTTGATAATGAAAAAATTAATATAAATACAAATAAAAAAATGATATATCAATCAAATGATAATGGTGGAAATATTTCAGTAAGTAATGTTACTTTTTCTACTGATAAAGGATTATTTTTAAAACCTAGTAAAAGTTTGTTAGAAGATGAAGATTATTCTACTTTAATAATTTGGAGTATAGAGGAGTAATGCCTTTACAGAAAGGTATAATTATTCATAAAATATACCGTGATGAGGTGAATTATGGCAAAAGATTATATTTATGTTAAACTTTATAATAATGGTCTAAGTTCAAATAATATAAGAGTTAAGTTAAAGAATAAATGTAATAAGATTGTTTTTGATGGAAAAACAAATTATTTTGGAAAGATAAAAATACCAGTTTGTAATAATAAAGTATATAAATTAATTGTCTATTATAATTTAACAAAAAAAGTGATACCTTTAATTGCAAGAGCAAATGAGGTTTATTGTATAAATATTGGTAGTAATAAAAATAAAAAACATCTTATTGCAATTTTATTAAAGGATAAGAATTATCCAAATATAAAAATAGAAGGAGGTATGATGACATTATGTCAAGACACACAATCCCTATAACGAATGGTAAAGGAAGTATTGAACTTGTTACTGGAACTTATAATGCACAAGCAGTAGCAGGAGGATATGACGCTTCAACGTTAGATCCTAAAAGCGTTACCATAATAGATGGTACTGATATATATGCTTTTACAATAAGTGCAAAAGGTACGTTAACACTTCATGTAACAGATACAGGAGAAGCTAGTACGGGAGTACAAATTATTGGTGCAAAGTTCATAAGAACAGATAGTACTGGAACAATAGTGGGAAAAGAAATAACAACTAATGATGATGGTAATGCGGTATTTGAAAATGTTCCATATGCACCAACTGGAAGTAATACAATTTATTATAAACAAATATCTGGAGATGGTGGACATACATTTGATGATTCGGTAAAATCAATTACAATGACACAAGAAAATGAAACAGTTGAGATTGAAAATCCAGATGCACCAATTAGAAACTTTACTTTAATGGATGCAAGTTTTCCAAACATCCCAGTTATAGATGGACAAATAATACTTGATGATAATTAAAAGAAGCATGTTTAAAATGCTTCTTTTAAATGTAAAAGTTTAATTAATATGAGATGTTATCTTTAGATACTTCTATTACAGGACGAACACCAACTAAAACATCAGTTCTTTGTACTTCTATACTATGAACACGTCTTGCTGTTGCATAAATTATCCAACTATGGCTTGACATAGTATTTCTAGGTGTTTCTAACCAATATCCATCAAATTTAGAATTATCCTTTTTTGAAAAATTAGTATTTTCAACAAGATAAAGATGATCATCTAATTCTCCATTTTTCCAAGTTGGAATATAAAAATTAACTAGTTTTTTAACTTCTGCTAGTGTTAAAAGACGCGCAGAATAATTTGAATAACTAAATACTTCAGGAAAAGTATGACCATCTTTTGTGCTGGTAGTATTATATTCATTAACTATTTTTCTTTCTGTGTTTGATAATCTTACGTTAGTCCACTGATTAGTAGTAGGAAGCTGTTTTATAGCATCTCTAGGTCCATGCCAATTTTCTTTAGAACTATCATATGGATAGTATTTTTCATTGTAAGGCATTCCACCACTAACATTACCATAATAAATTAATACAGCTATATTACTATTATTCTCCATATCAGTAACATAATAAAATCTTTCCGTTTTTGAATCATATATTCCATCACCATTAACATCACAGTCAAATGCATTACCAGATGAAAGTGTATTAGTTGTTCCAATCGAACCATAAGTAATAGTTGTCGTACCTTTACTTCCATTTACTTTGTAACCCATTCCAGAGCAGTATCCACCTAAACATTCTTCTGTGTGAAGGATGCTAGCTCTTTGACATAATGGCATTTTATAATGCACTTGTATATCACCTGAAACGTTTGAAAGATATAAAAAATCATTTGTATATTGATAATCACTACCTTTATGTAGTAATTTATTATTCATAAAAACTTTTATAAGAAAATCCTCTTTATTTGGTATATTTAAATTTAAACTATCACCTTCTATTATTTCTGTAGAAAATTTATCACTATTAGAAATGTTATAATAAGTAATGTTAAATATTCTTCCAAATTCAAACGTTAAAATAAAGTTATTAGCTTCATTATTTATATTTGTTTCATCTTTATATGAAATTTTAACTTTAATTTTTTTCTTAACTCCCAAAGAGCATTGATTATTCTCACATATTTTTTCTTTTAAATTATAATCTAAAAATTCAAATTTTAAGTTTTCATTATCAATTGAAGCACTACTTATTCCAACAGGAACATTTCCTAAGTTGTGTATTTCAACATCATATATAACATATGATGTTTCACTATCTAATTTTATTCTTCCAGAAATATTACTTGCATTATATTCATTATAATAACTAGTTGCATTATTTGTACTATCAACATCAACATTAGTTACTCTAACATCTTTATCTATTTTAACTGATGCTTTAATGACTTTTTATCATAAATTTGTTACAATATACGTGATGATAATTTATTAGGTGGTAGTTACTTTAAAATTATTAATGTTGAACAAAGGAGAATTGATATGAAAAAGTTAGTATTTGTTATTTTATTATGTGGAATCATGGTTTTAACAATGACAGGTTGCGAAAATGCAAAAAATAAACTTGATATAGGAAATAAGTCTAATATTAATGTGTCACAAAATGATGTTATAATGACTATCAAAGATGGAACATTAACAAATAAAAGTGTAACTTTAATTTTAACTAATAATAGTGATCGAAAGATTCAATATGGAAGTCCTTACGAAATAGAAATTAAAAAAAATGGTGAATGGTATAAAATAAATGCTAAATTAAACTTTACTTTGCCATTATTTATTCTTGAATCTAAAGAGAAGAATGAATTTAAACTTGACTTTGAAGAAGGATACGGAAAATTACCATCTGGGACTTATAGAGTTATAAAGAAAATTGATAAAGAAAAAGAAGATGGATTATTTGATAGTTTTTATGTATCTACTGAATTTACTATTAAATAAAGATGAAAACTAGTTAAAAAGTAAATTTAATATTAATTTTGGAGTAACAAATTATGAAAAGATGCGCATGGTGTAATTTAAATAATGAAATCTATGTTAATTATCATGATAATGAGTGGGGAGTTTTAAATCTTGATGATACTTATTTATTTGAAATGCTTATATTAGAATTATTTCAAGCAGGATTATCTTTTGAATGTGTTTTAAATAAAAGAGAGTATTTTAAAGAAGCTTATGATAATTTTGATGTTGATAAAGTTTCTTTATATGATGAAAATAAGATAAATGAACTTATGAATAATAAAAATATAATAAGAAACAAGCTAAAAATAAAAGCTAGTATAAATAATGCTAAAATATTTAATAATATAAAAGATGAATATGGTTCATTTCATAATTATTTAAAGATGTTTACTAATGATAAAGTTATATATGAAAATGATAAAACAACATCTAAATTATCGGATAATATTTCAACTGATTTAAAAAGAAGGGGTATGAAATTTATTGGAAGTACAATTATTTATTCTTATTTGCAAGCAATAGGTATTATAAATTCACATGATGATAGTTGTTATAAAAACATAAAAAAGGCTTCTTAAAAGCCTTTTTAATTATGCTAATTTTACTATGTTTAAATAAGCACTTGTTCCGCTTGTTGGAGTTACTGTTGCGTTAGCGCTAGATTCAAGAGCAAGAGCTATTTCATCACCATTTTGAAGTGTTACAATAATACTTCCTTGAAGTGATTCATCACTATTAGCAGTTACTTCTTTTGTTATTGTAGAACCTGCTATTTGTGTTGTGTTTTTTGTTACGTCAAGTGTTAATGTTGCAGCTGTATTAGATGAGCCTTGGAATAGATAATCTATTTTATAAGTACCATCAGATGTTATTGTTAATGTATTTGCATTATTGCCTGTTATGTTTTTTAAAACTCCTGTTGTGGTAAGAGGTATTACACTTTGTGTATTTGCTGTTAAGTTTATGGTGTTTTCAGTTGTATCATATTTACTTGCAAATGCATCAAGTGCATTTGATGCGGCAGGCCCAGTAGGCCCAGTAGGTCCGGTTTCACCTTGAGCACCAGTATTACCAGCAATACCCTGAGGTCCTATAGGTCCAGTAGGACCTGTTGGACCAGTTGCTCCGGTAGGACCAGTAGGCCCTGTTGCTCCAGTAGGACCAGCGGGACCTCCTGCAGGCCCAGTAGGTCCGGTTGGACCTGGAATATATCTTGGACAACAACATTTTTTATTTTTCATTTCTTCTAAAGCCCTATTTAAAATATTACCTTCATAACATTCATTATTCATATTAATTTTCTCCTTCCAAAGTATAATATGAACTTAAAGGAATATTGCTTATTATGTTTGCTTTAGAATGTATTTTACTTTTTTTACATAAGATGTTATATTAATAATAGATTGTAGAAGAGGTAGTGTATGAAAAAGGGTAAAAAGATATTCTTAATAATTTTGATGATAATATTTATAATTATGTTTTTAATAGGTGTTATGGTAGTAAAGGACTTAAAAGAAGAAGATAAGTTAAGAGATGATATTTCTAACATAAATGAACTTATAAATAGTGATAATCCTGATAATAAATTAATTAATAAAAAACTAAAAACTTATGTTACAACAGGAGAAAACTTATCACTAGAAAAAGCTGTTAAAAGATATTATTTAGATTCTTATGACTTAGTTAAAAAATATAATAATATAGTCAATGTAGAAAAGATAAGTAATCTTGTATCAATAAATAATTTTATGTTTGATGGAAAAGATTTTAATATTTCAAAAAATTATATTAATGATATAAATAACAACTTAGATGAAGTAGTAAATGAGGTTAGTGAACAAATATCAGACAAAAATAGAAATAAATATTTTAAAAAATATAAATTAGATTCATATTATAAAGACTTATATAATGAGCTTACTTTATCATTTGACTACTTTGGTTCAGAAAAAAACTTTAGAAAAAATGTTAATGAATTAAAAGAACTTGTTGGTTTAATTAGTGATACGTTAAATTATTTATCTGATAATAAAAGTCATTGGATAATATCAAATGATACAATTATTTTTGACTCAAAGGAAAAACTAAATGAGTTCGGAGTACTATTATCAAAAATAGAGGATAATAATGAGTATACTAATCAAAAAGAAATCACTAAGCAAGATGAAACTTTATAGGCATAAATTAATTGGTTTATGTCTTTTTCTTGATATAAAAAGTAATTTGTGATATTATCTAGTTGCGATTTTTAAAAAAGGGATGATTATTCTATGAAAGATATTATATTAGATACTTTATTAGATTCGGTTAAATTATTACCATTTTTATTTGTTACATTTTTGATAATGGAATATATAGAACATAAATTTAGTAAGAAAAGTAAAGAAAAGATATCTAAAGCAGGGAAATATGGACCTGTTGTAGGAAGTTTTTTAGGTGCTATCCCACAGTGTGGTTTTTCTGTTATGGCAACTAATCTTTATGCTACTAGAATAATAAGTGTTGGAACGCTTATTTCTATTTACTTATCAACGTCTGATGAGATGCTTCCTATTTTAATATCGGAAAAGGCGGACATACTTATAATAATTAAGTTTTTAATTATTAAGATAATAATTGGTATGTTATGTGGCGTATTAATAGATTTTATTTTAAGGAAAAAAGATGCTAATAAAAAAGATAAAATCAGAGATTTTTGTGATGAACACCATTGTAATTGTTCACATAGTATAATAAAGTCAGCCTTAAAACATACTGTTAGCATAACGTTATTTTTGCTTTTTATAACATTTATTTTAAATTTAGGATTTCACTACCTAGGTTACGATAAAATAAGTAAATTATTTTTAAAAGATAATTTATTTAGCTCATTTATAACTAGTCTTATTGGGCTTATACCAAATTGCGCATCTAGTGTTATGTTAACTAAGCTTTATTTGGAAGGTGTTATTTCTTTTTATTCTTGCTTAGCTGGACTTCTTACGTCAAGCGGAGTTGCATTACTTTTATTATTTAAGGTAAATGAAAATAAAAAAGAAAACCTTAAAATATTATTAACCGTTTATTTAATTGGTGCTTTATCAGGTTTTATAATGGAATTGGTATGCTCTTTATTTTAACTTCTTTATATAAGAAGTTTTTTTATGCTATAATAACCCTAGGAGATGATACAAATGAAATTAGTATTAGTAAGACATGGTCAAAGTGTTTGGAATTTAGAAAACAGGTTTACTGGATGGACTGATGTTGAATTATCGGATAATGGTATTAAAGAAGCTAAAGAAGCAGGAAAGTTATTAAAAGAAAATGAATTTACGTTTGATGTAGCCTACACATCCGTTTTAAAAAGAGCAAATGAAACTCTTAATATAATACTAAAAGAATTAGGAGAAGAAAACATTCCTATACACTATAGCTGGAAGTTAAACGAAAGACATTATGGAGCTTTACAAGGACTAAACAAGGATGATACAAGAAAAAAATATGGAGATGAACAGGTTAAAATATGGAGAAGAAGTGCATCAGTAAGACCACCATTGTTAAACGAAGAAGATGATAGGTATCCTGGCAGGGATGATAAATATAAAGATTTGAAAAAAAGTGAATTACCACTTGGGGAATGCTTAATGGACACCTTAAAAAGAGTAATTGACTATTATGAAAAAGAAATAAAAAAGTCTTTATTAAGCGGTCAAAATGTTATTATAGCAGCACATGGTAATAGTCTTAGATCTTTAATTAAGTATTTAGAAAACATATCAGACGATGATATTATGAACGTTGAAATACCAACTGGAAAACCTTATGTTTATGAATTGGATGATAATCTTAACATTATAAATAAGTACTATTTATAGTGTTTAACAAATTACTTTTAACCTATATTTTTTAAAAAGATAATAGATTGCTGAAATTATTTCCACAATAAATTTTAGTTTTGAAAATACTAATATTGCTTGTAAAAAAGAAGTTAAAAAAATGATGTTATCATCGGTAGTAATATTATAGTAAGTAAGAAAAAGGATAGCATAGAAAGTATGTTAGTTACCAAAACAATCAACTTAAAAGGTGATAACTCTGATAACTATCTAGATGCCATTAAAACAGCTTTAGAAAGCCATTATAAAAAAGATGGTATTACTATGAAACGTCAAAAAAATGGTAAATTAATCATAAAGTTAGAATATACAGGCAAGAAAAAGTACATATTAGATAACCTATTTATAGAAAAGTTGGGTACTGAAATTAACATTAATTTATTAAGTGATGATAGAGAAGGTAATTATGCCACAATTGATTTATCTAAAAGATATAATGATAAAAATATTATAAAAATATTGCAAAAAGCTGATTATGCTTGCAAAAAATAAAAAAAGTCGAAAAAAGTATAAAAAACTCTTGATTTTTTTTGTAAATATAGTATCATTAAATCGGAAGTACATGTATATACTTCCCTTATTGCTAAGATCGTGTGTACCCACTCGCGATCTTTTTTAATATTAGTATAAAAAAGAAATCATACTCTTTATTTTGTATGATTTCTTTTCTTTGTTTTGATACTAGATTTAGTTTCTTTTAAAATTTTATCTTCGCCAATGAATCTTACTATTCTGGCTTTTTTTGAGGCTTCTTTAACTTTTATTTTTATAGGAGAACCAATAGTATATATTTTACCACTAGTTGTAGAATATAGTCTATTTAAATTTGGATTAAAACAAAGATGTTTGTCACCTAAATCGTCTAATGAAATTATTCCAGAAAAGCCCTCTACTGTTCTTACTGATACTGAAGAGGATGAAATAGAAGAAATATATCCATCAAATGTTTTACCAATATTATTTTCCATGTATTCTGAAATTCTCATTTCTCTAGCTTCTCTTTCAGCTTCCTTGGCATCATTACTTTTCTTACTGCACTGATTGGCTACCGTATTTAAAAAGTTATCCATTTCACTAAAATCAAAATCGAATGTTTTATCATATATATTCAAAAGTCTATGTACTTGCAAATCGGCATATCTTCTAATTGGAGATGTAAAGTGAGTATAGCATTTTAGGGCTAAACCGAAATGTTTAAGATTAATATTCGAATACTTAGCCTTTTTCATTGTATTTATAAGTAATAATTCAGATAAAACGTTATTATTTTCTATTCCATTAAGTTCTTTAACGATTCCTTGAATATACTTGTTAGAAGTTATGTTTTTACAGTTTTTAAATGGAATATCGTTGTTTTTTAATATTGTTAAAAAGTTTTTTATTTTTTCTTCATCTGGTGCTTCATGAATACGATAAATGAATGGTAAACTTCTATAATATACGTGATTAGCCACCGTCTCATTTGCAGCTAACATAAAGTTTTCAATTAGTTTTTCTCCAACATTTTGAGTTCTTTTATCAAATATTATTGAGGATCCTTTTCCTTTGGCTTTTATTTCAGATTTGTCGAAATTTATGTATCCTCGTTCTTGTTTTCTTTTATTCATTAATTCTGATAGTTCATTCATTATAAATAAATCTTTATAAAAATCTTCATATCCTTCAATTTTTTTATTATTAAGTAAAATATCGTTTACTTTATCATAAGTCATTTTCTTTTTAGATCTTATAATGCTATCATATATTTCATAATCTATTATATTTCCTTTAGAATCTATTATCATTTCACAAGTTTTGGTAAGCCTATCAACATTGGGATGAAGGGAACATATACCATTTGATATTTTAGGGGGCAACATAGGAATTACAGTATCATTCATGTATACACTTGTTGCTCTGTTGTAAGCTTCATCATTTATTAAAGTTTGCTCTTTTACATAATAAGATACATCAGCTATATTTACATATAGTTTATAATTTCCATTTGATATTTTCTCTATACAAATAGAATCATCAATATCCTTAGTGTCAGATCCATCAATTGTAAATATATTTTTATCTCTTAAATCTTTTCTTCCTTCTTTTAATGCTTTATTTACATCAACCGAATTTGGAATTTTTTCAAGTTCCTTTATTATTTTTTTGTTAAATTCTACCTCAAATCCATGATCATAAGCAATTGTCTTTTCATCAACATCGGGTTCATCTTTGTGTCCAATTGTTTTGATAAAATGGCCATCTAATTGATTACTCTTCGTAATCAATCTTATTAATAAGATTTCACCAACTCCGTGTTTGTCTAGTTCTTTTTGATCAACTCTTATTTCCGATTTGCATTTGGAATTATATGGTATAAGCGAATTTCTTCCATTTTTAAAAATAACTTCGCAGGATATTTGATCAGAATTTCTTTTTATAATTTTATCTACTATCCCATATACTTTGTTTTTATTATCAACACTAATTCTTTTTACACATATTATATCTTTTTCTAAAATACCATTTACTTTATCTTTCGGAATTATTACTTGTGATCCAAGCTTATTCGTCACTAACAAATCACCCGAAGTTAAAAAATGGGCTTTTCCACAGCATATTGATGGTTTGTTTTTTAGTAATACATATGTTCCGTTTTTATTTTTATAAATTTCACCATTTATTTCTAATTTAAATAGTGTATTTTCTAAATATTTTTCTTCCTCCTCATCAAATTTTAAAACCCTTTTTAATTCTTTTAGATCAATGTTAGAATCTTTTTCAATTAATTCTAATAATTTTTGTTCTAAAATTTCCATATTACTTTATACCTTTCACTTATATTATACTATTTATAAGATAGAATTGCTATATATTTAATGTAATATGTTATTTATTTTTATAAAATCAAAATACTCATGCAAATATATTTATAG
>ERZ1026856.388-NODE-388-length-28679-cov-9.805198_pt1 | contig 28679 bp, 50 predicted proteins | sample MGYA00380158_ERZ1026856 | MGnify/ENA primary metagenome ERZ1026856 (study PRJEB33269, sample SAMEA4719794) | human gut metagenome | biome: human-associated habitat; feature: organic feature; material: feces | place: Cameroon | collected 2013-10 ...
GACAGAGCCAGACCCTGTCTCAAAAACAAAACAATAACAACAACAAAAATACAAAATTATTCGTTCTTATGCAAATTTTTTATGTACCTAAAAGTAACAAAATGACAATTTAGGTAAGAATATTACAAGTAAGCCCCCTTCATGGGGGCAAGGTTTAACAAAAAATATATAATAGAAAAATGGAAGAGCTTATCAAGAAACCAATTACAGCGGAACTCCGAGACCTGCGGATCGGAGACCGCAAGACATTCCCTATGGAACGCTACAGTTCCATCACTACGGTCATTAGCCGTCTGAAACGAGAATTAATGCGCGAAAAGTGGAATGTCAAAAAGATAGTTAACAAGAAGGATTGTAGTATCACTATTCTTCGGATCAGCTAAAGCTATCGAGCTAAGTATGGCAGAATATAAAGTCGCAGAACTTTACTGCCATGGGTTAATAGACAAGGAGGTAGCTGACAGACTGGGCAAGCCGATATGGACTATCAGAACTCACAAGAAGCACATATACAAGAAGTTAGGAATATCCTCCCAACAAGAGTTAGTTCTTTATATGGTTGCAAGATTTGTAGGTTCAGTATTTGATATAACGAGCATACGCAAGTTTGGACTAAAAGCTATCTTAAAATAAGAAAAGGATGGAAGATTTAAAACTAGCTATCATGGCTCAGAAATATCTTCAGATTCTGACACAAATGGATGGGATAACCCTTTCATGGAAAATCGCCCAGAAGGTCGTTGGAGGCAAAAAGAGACTTGAACGGCTGATGATGGAAGAAAAGGTCAGATACGACAAGCCGGCAGGAGCACCAAATACAAAATGGCAGTTCAATGCTAGTGATATTTTTGAGAATGTGAAACCAAACCCACGAAAGGTTAAATTAGTTTAAAGCGGCAAAAGTAACAAGCATGAGCCGCCAAAAAGCTATCTCTTACGAGATTTAAGAGCGATTTTATTCGCCCAAAAAGATTGCAAATAATATTTTTCAAATCGACAATTAAATTACAAGATTATGAGCATGTTTAAAAAGCCTTCGGAGTTGGCTTATAACTCCACAATTAAAGCATTAGTGTATGGTCAGCCAGGACTTGGCAAGTCCACATTGGCGTTGAGTACTCCTGATCCAGTACTCTTTGACTTCGATGGTGGCATTCAACGAGTAAATGGAGCCTTCCAATGTCCTACCCTTCAAGTTCAGAATTGGACTGAGGTATTACAAGCATTGCAAGAACTAGAGAAAGAACCAAATGATTTCAAGACAATCGTCATTGATACAGCCGGAAAAATGCTTGATTACATGAGCACATACATCATTCAGCAAGACAATCGTCTTGGCAAGCGTGATGGCTCTTTAACCTTGCAAGGATTCGGAGCAAGAAAGATTATGTTCATCAACTTCTTGAAGCGAGTTTCGATGATGGGTAAACATGTGATTTTCGTAGCCCATGAGCGTGAAGAGAAGGATGGAGACATTCGTATCGTTCGCCCTGAGATTGGCGGTTCTTCTGCAGGTGACCTCATTAAAGAGCTGGATTTGGTCGGTTATATGCAAGCTATAGGCAACAAGAGAACTATTTCTTGGACACCACAAGAAAAATTCTATGCAAAGAATACCTGTAACTTACCTCCTATGCAAGAGATTCCGGTAATCATTGATGAACAAGGCAAGATCATCGGCCATAATGATTTCATGTCGAATATCTTTGAGAATTACGACAACTACTTGAAGCAAGAGTCAAACACTCGCAAAGAATATGATGAGCTGATTTCAGAGATAGAAGGTGAAGTTGCTTGCATCAGCGATGCAGAACAGGCAAACTCCTACGTTTTGTCAATGAAGGACAAAAAACAGATTTGGGATTCCAACGCTCATGCTAAGTCTCTCATCACAGACAGATGCAAGGAGTTAGGCTTGAAGTTCAACAAAACGACCAAGAAGTATGAAGCAGCCTAGTTATTTCTTCTCTCCTACTCTTCTAGACCAATACTACTCGCTTTGCAATAGCGACACAATATGGGAGAAATATTACGGCCATAGTGAAACCCCTCAGTTCACGACTGAGGAGTTTCACGAAACTAAATATCAAGAATTGATAGACCGCATCAATAACGTCAAAACTCCAACTACGGAAGCTCAGGCAAAGGGTACATGCCTGAACGAGATTGTAGACTGCATCATCAAGAAGAAGTCAGCTCCTAGTGGTGGTGTATTCATCAAGACCATTCGCAGCATGGAAGACTTCTTAGAGATTGCGTTTGCGAAAGTCAAGCCAAAAACAGAAGAGGAACAAAAGAAAATCATCCAACAATCACAAGAGTTACTGGCGAAAATCGGTAAAGCATTCATTTATGCAAGCCTTGAAGATTTCGAGTTCTTCTTTGATGTCGATTTTTGCAAGTCAATAGCTAAGTACTTCGATGGCTGCATCTGTCAGTTCTATACGGCAGCAAACCTGGAAACATCGAAAGGTGTGGTAGAATTGCATGGCTATTTGGATTATTTCAGAATGAAGTCAATCATGGACCTGAAGACTTGCAAGAACTACACCTTTGGTGACTACGCACATTATAATCAGCGGTTTGCGTACCCTTACTGCATGATTACGTCCGGCATGATGACCGAGGTGCAAGACGTAGAATTTACGGCTTACAGACTGACAGGAGGAAACTCTCGCAATCTTCTTATAAGCGGAGTGCAGAACAGAGAGGTCTACACGTTTGACATGAAGCAGAGCGTAGAAATTCTTACTGAGAACTGCGAGAGTTTCATAGACTTCATCAATAACAACATTGAGAATATAAACAGAAATACAACAAGAATTTTTGGAGAAAACAGATAAAGATTATGAGTAACGTTAAATTAATTGGTTCCGTGAACCTCGCCAAGTTGAAAAATGTAGGCATCATGGGAATCACCGGCAAGAGCGGTGAGAAAAAGAAATGCGTTGTTATCCCTATCGAGGATAATGATATTTTCGTTAAGGTATCAACAAAGACTCGTACAGACGGACAGCAGTACGAATCTCGCATCTTCGGGTTGGGTGTTGAAGTCTACGAAAAAATGAACGTAGACCAATACGGAAATAGTCATTATCTGAAACGTGCGGTCAGCAAGGAGTATGTCAACAGCCATAGTCCGGAAGAAGTAGAGGCCATGAACAAGACATATCTTGGCGACTTAAAGCCGGTGGAGATTCCTTCCAGCAATCAGGCTACTACAATTCAGCCTGACGCAGCGACAACTGCAGCACAGGATGACGATCTTCCTTTTTAACATACCTTAATTATGGTGGAGAAAATTGAGCTCAGAAAATCTTCTTGGGGGATGAAGACAGACAAGTCCCTCAAGGAGGTAGTCGCTGACTTACCGATAGGAACATATAATATATATGTAACAGAGGTTGGCTACATCACCACGTCTTCACAAAGAAAGCTGTTTTGGATGTGGATGACCCAACTTGAATATTGGTCGGGGCAATCTAGGATAGACTGGCATGACCATTACGTCAACAAGTTCATTCCACCATACAAGCATGGAATTAGCGACATCAGCACAAGGGCTATGACACACTTTATGCGTCAAGTCCAAGCGGACGCGACTACAGAGTATGGTGTTATCCTTCCTCTGCCAGAAGATAGGGGCTACAACGAGTTCGTTTTAGAGTTTAAGAATTTATGAGGCAAGCGGTCATTTATCCTAGTACACAAGCACACCTTATTATTAAAGGTGGAAAAGAAAAATGTCGGTCGTTATCAACCGAGCACATTGTAAGTATAGGAAAGCGTGGTGACAAAGCCGCCATTTTGCAAATATTTGAGAATATGTGTAATGAAGAAGAAATAGCATCACAAGCTATCGGAAACATCCGAAAGAGACAACTAGATGAGATTAGGAAACGTATGCCGGAGAACAAGCAAGGCTATGAGTTTAAAATAAATGGCCACACCTTTGTTGCTTTCATACGTAGACTGACACCATCTGAATGTGCGGAGTTGCAGACAATTCCACACGACTATGAGTTTGTTTCTTCCGAGACACAGCAGTACCATGGTATTGGTAATGGTTGGAACATAGAAACTATCAAGCACATCTTTCAATTTATCCCAGAAGAGATAAAGAAAGACATGAAAGTTCTTTCGTTGTTTGATGGCATATCCGGCGGTCAGATGGCACTCAATGGAATTGGCGCCAAAGTGTCTACCTATCTTGCATCAGAGATAGACAAACACGCTATCACAAACACCATGCACAATTTTCCGAATACTATTCAACTAGGTAGTGTTACAGAGTTAAATGTGAACGAAATGGTACAACAATATGGTATTCCGAACATTCTTATCGGTGGTTCACCATGCCAGGGCTTTTCCATGAGCGGCAAGCTAAAAGGCGCAGCAACAAGTCATGGAGAGGAGATTTACACTCTTGACCGGTATCTGGAACTAAAAGCACAAGGCTTTGAGTTTGAAGGACAGTCGTATCTATTTTGGGAGTATATGCGTGTCCTAACGGAATTACGCAAGTATAACCCAAACATACTCTTCTTCCTCGAAAACGTAGAAATGCTAGACAAATGGGAGCGTTGTCTGTCTCATGCTATCGGTGTTCGCGGTGTTCACATCAATTCAGCTTTGGTATCAGCCCAGCAACGCAAGCGTATCTACTGGACGAACATCAGAGTAAAAGACACCGGCAAGACGAACTTGTTTGATTTTGACGATGATCCTTTTGAACCACCACCCAAGAAGTCGGATATTCCCCAACCAAAAGACAGAGGTATCGTCATTGACGATATTCTTCAAGACGAAGTTGGAGAGAAATACTATCTGAAAGATGATATTGTCGGCAAACTCCTTGATAGGACAGAGAAAGCCAAGCTCAAAGACTACATCGAGAAACCACAAATGACTCTCGACGAATTGAGTGAAGAAATTCACCGGCTTGAGCCTCAACTATCAAAAGAAGAAATCGATGAGATAGCAAAGAATGGTCTTAAACAAGAAGTTGAACGATTAAATGGTATTTACTATGGTACATAAGGAGTTAGTTGGTGTAGCCTACAAAGAAAGCATAAGCAATCTTGGTAAGAAATGCCCTTGTTTGGTATCAGGACTATCACACCTACAATCCCAATATCAAAGATACCCTCATGTTATGGTGATTTATGAAAAAGAACAAGAAATAAATTTGCCCTAATTACGGCAAGGAAATGGTTCTAGCGGAATCGCACGAAAGAGGGTGTGACGAAAGCGCTATGGAGTATAAAATGACAGCAGAACATCAATTAGACCTCATATCTAGACAGATTAGGGGGGGCAAAGATAAAGCCATCTGTATTTGCGCTACTATAGCAAAAGGAGGTGGCAATAATTCAGTAACTTATATTGTAGAACTTTATAATACAGATTAAAAATGAGAGCAAGATCAGGAATATGGTACGCTACCAAGGTGCGTTACCAAAAGACCATGGAAGATGGTTGTGAGAAAGTCGTAACAGAGCAGTATTTGATTGACGCATTGAGCTTTACAGAAGCCGAGAATGCTATCATAGAAGAAATGTCTGTTTACGTAAGTGGCGAACTGAAGGTAAGCAACCTTGGTCAAGCCAATTTTAAGGAAGTCTTCTTCAGTGATGTAGATGATGACGACAAGTGGTATAAGGCTAAACTCCAGTTCATTACCATTGACGAAAAGACAGAACGTGAGAAGCGCAGCAACGTGAACTATCTTGTTCAGGCTAAGTCTCTCGCCCGTGCTCTCCGTTATGTTGATGAGGTGATGGGCAAGACCATGATAGATTATGATGTGGTTGGTTTGAATGAAACCAAACTCCATGATGTCTTCGAACATCATGCACCTTCCGACAAAAACGAAGAGAAGAATGATGACAAAGAAGAAGCCAAGTAAACAGAAATGTGGTTTTGGTACTTCTACTTAACTCTAATTAGTATTGCAGTAGTGCTTGTATTAGCACTATTTGCAATACTGCTTTACTATTCAAGAAACGATAGATATGAATGAAATCTTTATCATAATCGGATATTTGATATTGGCATTGATAGCATTTAGTGTTGTAGCGTCTATCTTTATGATAGTGTTAATCATCGTATATCGCAAAGATATGCCACCATATCCATATAAAAAAGATAAAATATGAACGAAATCATTATCTATGGAGTAATCGGTATGCTAGCTTGTATCATGTTACTCCTACTTTTCTGTGTTGCCGAGGTAATCATAAAAGTTATCGCTAATGGTATTGATATAGAAGAGGAAACAAAAATGAAGTAATATGAAATATGAACTAAGACCATACCAGAAAGAAGCATCAGACGCGGCAGTAAGGTTCTTTCAATCCAAAGAAAAGAAGAACTCCATTATCGTGGTTCCAACCGGTGGAGGAAAGAGCATCATTCTTGCAGACATTGCCCGACAACTTGATGGAAATGTATTGGTTCTCCAACCATCAAAAGAGATACTAGAGCAAAATTTCTCCAAGCTACTAAGCTATGGAGTGACCGACTGCGCCATTTACTCTGCAAGTCTCAAAAGCAAGAACATAGACAGAATAACGTTTGCAACTATCGGCAGTATCATCAATCATAAGGAAGAGTTCAATAAATTCAAGGCGATCATCGTAGATGAATGCCATGTTATCAACGCTACTGGTGGTATGTACAAGGACTTTCTGACACATGTAAAACGTAAGGTGTTGGGATTCACGGCTACCCCCTACCGTCTCTACACGCAGCAAGGCATCATGGCAAAAGGAAACTTCTTGCCAAACGGCTCGTACAAGGAAAGTGATTACTTCAAAAACGACTATGAGCCAAAGCCGGGAGTTATTCTTACCAATAAGTGTATTGAAAAGTTCCTTACCCGTACAAGACCGAGAATGTTCAACGATGTCATCTACCAAGTAAGCATACAAGAGTTACTCTCAAACGGATTCTTAGCTCGCCTAACATACTTTTCGCAGCTAAAGCTAGTAGATACTAGCAGAGTGAAAATAAACAGCACAGGGCGAGATTATGACGAGCAATCGTTGAGTGATGAGTTTAAGCGATGTAACCTCACCGAGAGATTGGCTGAAATAGTAAATCGTTTGCTTCATCCCAAGACCGGCATACCACGCAAGGGTATTTTGGTATTCACAAAGTTTGTAGAAGAGAGTATTTCCTTATGCAAGGCTATCCCAAATAGTGCTTATCTCACAGGCGAGACAAAGAAGAAAGACAGAGAGAAGATCATCGGGGATTTCAAAAGCGGAAAAATCAAAGTATTGGCAAACGTCGGTATCTTGACAACCGGATTTGATTATCCCGAACTTGATACAATCGTCTTGGCTCGTCCTACTATGTCTTTATCTCTGTTCTATCAAATGGTCGGTCGAATTATTCGCCCATATCCAGGTAAACAAGGTTGGGTCGTAGACCTCTGCGGAAACGTAGAGAGATTTGGTGAAGTTGAGAACTTTCATCTTGTCGAAAACAAGCCAGGGGAATATGCCTACATGGGGTACGTGCAAGGTCAATGGAAGTACTTGACCAATGCATACTATTAATTAAAGTTTTATTTTAATGAATATGGTTAACAAGTCATATAACAAGCAGTTACTTTCTGCTATCGTAAAAGGCGAAAAGTTTATCAAGGCACCATTAACAAGAACGGTTACGCAAACAGAATCGGAGATACAGCAATCCTGTTTCCGTTGGTTCAAGTTGCAGTACCCGAAACTCGCCGAGGAAGGTATGCTTTTTCATATAGCCAATGAAGGCATCAGAGTTGGAAGACAAGGAGGTAGAGCGAAGCGTGAGGGTATTGTGAGGGGTGTTGCCGACATCTGCTTGGCGATACCAAATCATGGATATGGTGCGCTCTACATCGAAATGAAGCGTCCAAAGACTTTCGATCACGATGCGACTTACCAAACACCTGATCAAAAAGCATGGCAAGCAGCGTGTGAGAAATACGGGAACAAGTATGTTGTGTGTCGTAGTGTTGAGGAATTCAAGGCTATTATCACCCGATACCTCAGCAAGTAAATTTATGAGTCATGAAGCAATCTGATTATATTAAAATCGAGTATTCATGCTTGGAGTCAAAATTGTTTTTGGATGATAAGTACGATAAACTTCATGCGTGGATAGACTTGATTAATCTTGCAGAAAACGCAAGTAAGTCATTACGCTTGAATGGTATTGACATTGACTTAGAACAAGGAGAATTAGCAACATCAGTACGTGTATTGGCTAAACGTTGGGGATGGGGCAAAACTAAAGTATGCTCTTTCCTCAACGACTTAGAGCAAAGTGGCAAAATTTCTGTGAGAACCACAAAGGCAGCTTCTATCATTCGTATTGCAGATTATCAATTCTATTTACTTACCGAGACACCTCAGAGGACACCTCAAAGGACACGTAAGTGTACTGATAATCAAGAAGTTAACAATACCCACGAGACACCTCAAAGGACACCTCAGAGGACACCTCAATTCTACGAGACACCTCAAAGGACACGTAAGTATACTGATAATCAAGAAGTTAACAATACCCACGAGACACCTCAAAGGACACCTCAAAAACAGAACAAAGAAACAGAAAAAGAAACAAAGAAAGAAAACCTTTCCCCCGTACCCCCTATAAAAGAAATAAATAAAGAAAAAGAAAAAGAAATGGGGTTACGCACGCGCGAGGGCGAGTCTTTGGTTCTTACTTGTGAATCACTAACAGAAAAGAAGAAACCAACAAAGAAGAAGTCGGAAGAAGAATATACTTTGACGTGGAGGGCAAGACTCATCTTTGCAGATTTCTATAAAAGCAAATTTGGAGATTCGTATTATTTTTCTAAGCAAGACATGAAGATGCTTTCAGAATTGCTTAAGAAAATTAAATACTCCCGAACAGAAAGAACAAAACCTTTGAGTGTTGATGATGACAGTCTACTATCGGCATTCAAGGAATTGCTAAGTATGATACAGACGAAGTGGGTTCTAGAGAATTTCTCTATCAGTAACATCACATCGAAATATAACGAAATAGTTCAAGATATAAAAAATAGCAGAAATGGAAAATCAAATTGCACGACAGAACAAGAAAGAAACAGACTTGATAGTGAGCGTCAGAGAGCAGCTATCATGGCTAACGTCAAGAAACTTGACGAACAACGAGAACAATGGATCAAAGCAGGTAAGCCAGAAGGCTCAAAGTCTGAGAGACAATTATCAGGCTACGACCCTTTTGACTTCCTTTAATACGGATTTGCAGGATGTAATCTGTGGTGCTTGCCGTTCCGTTGACCAATGCGAACAGATTAAGTCCCCTTCACTTTGCATTTTGAATGAGGCTTATCCGTCGGCTTATGCTGTTGACGGTACAATCAACGAAGGGGCAGCAATCTCGTTTATGAACGCACACTTGCTTGTGGTATCAGACTTCGTGGGAGCCAAGAACAAAATCACACCTAACCAGCTTAGAGCTGTAGGCGAACAGATACTTACCATGTTTCCTACCCTTACGATGGTTGAGTTTATCCTCTTCTGTGCTCGCCTTAGAGCAGGGCAATATGGTATCTTCTATGGTTCTGTAGACCCTCAGAAGATTTTAGTAGCCTTCAAGGATTTCTTGAAAGATAGAGACCATGACTATTGCGTCAAGGAGGAAGGAGACCGAAAGGCCCGCGAAGAACAGGAGAATTATGAAATGAGGGAAAAGGCAATGAGCAGGGAAGACCTTCAAAAGGCTTTGGATGAAGGTAGATTACCAAACATCAAAAAGCTCTTTGAAACGAAGAAATGTGGTCTCGTAGGAAAAATATCAAATGTGATTAAAAATATTACCAAATAATTTGCGTATTTGATAACTTTTTCTTATCTTTGCAGTGCAAATAATAATAAATCACTTAAATTCAGTAAGTTATGAATGAAACAACAAACATTCCGGCTATCCTTAGAGGAAAGCCACAAGGAACAAAATTGCATGATTTGGTCAGAGGTACAGATGTATTTCTTGACAATGTTGTTGATGGTTGTAATAAAGTATGCTGTACTTTTGTGAAAAACGGATCGCAGAAGCTTCATTATTCATCCAAGGGAACTCTTGTTGGTTTTGAAGATGGAATGGTTATTTTGGTGCCTTCTGAAACGATGCAAGACTGGAATAAGTTTGATTGGAAGAAGGGCGATGTGCTTGGTTGTATCGATGGTAAATGCAAAGTTATCTTCGATAAGTTTGATGATGACAAATACACTTCATTTATCGGTAAGCACTATCTTGAAAGTTATGGCAAAGATGACGAAATACTAGATTATGAGGAAATACATTTTGGTAGTACGGATATATACAAAAAAGAATCCGAAGAAGCAGCTCAGACCTACATCAACACAATCGAGGAACGTTTGGGTGGAAAATTGAACTTGGAAACTCTGGAGATTGAAAAGCAGACTGAGTTCAAGGATGGAGATATTGTAGTAACGGATGCTGTTCCTTCTTTGTGTTATTCTAAATGTATTTTAATATTAAAAGGAGATTTAAATACAAATGAAAATAGTGCAAACTTTTATGTCTTTTATAATATAAATAATAATCGTATTAGTTTCGATGTACTTGATACGACAATAAGAGACCGCAATATTCACCTTGCCACTGACTCCGAGAAGCAACAACTCTTTGACGCTATTGAAAAGGATGGAAAGGCTTGGGATGCTGAGAAGAAGCAAGTTGTAAGACTACAAATGTCAGGTAAACTATACTATTTCGAGATGGAGAACGAACTAGCATACATTGCCAAATTGAAGGAAGCAAAAGGAGGTAAGTATACTTTTGAGAGTAACGTATCATGGTGTCCTCGTAATAGTACAAATGGCTACGACTACGAAGAAGGCTCGTTTACCGTTTCAGATAAAGATTGCTATGGATTTCGCGAGGCTAAAGCTGACGAATGCAAGATTTTTGAAAAGTTTCTAGTCGAACATGTAATGAAATCATTCAAGTTCAAAGCTTTGGACTATGTCCTTGCAAAGAACATAACTTGCTACGAAAGTAATGCTTGGAATCTCTTCCAATATGCTTATCGGAATAAGGACGGAGTTCATATAATGGTTGGTGGTGCTGCATTTCTTCAGTGCATCCCTTATGTAGGAAATGAAGACCTTTTAGGTACAACCAAATTATACAGCACAAAAAATAAAAAAGACTAATTTAAAAGTTTGTTTTATGACAAAGGTAGAAAGAGATTATTTGTTAAAAACAATAATAGGTATCAAGGGGGCGATGGTGTCTGAAACCATACCTCCTTTATTGAAAGATACTCTAAAGGAAACTTTAGATGAACTTTATGAGAAAAAGAGTTGTTGCTTAGTAGATGTAACTTTTCATCTTATCAATGGCGACAAAGTTTGCCTAGACAACGAAGTTTCGGAAAGCGTTATACGTTGCGAGTACCATGGTGATAAAATCGGCATACCGCAGGATTTCAAAACAGAAGAGCTTGTCCCAGTAGTAGAGGTTTATCGTAGATTTACCCGTAAGCATATTACGATACCACTTTCAAGTATTGTTCGCGTCGATATGAAGAAATCCAACGAAACAAACTGGAAGCAGGTTTGGAAAAATCTAAATTGTACCGAAAAGAAAGAGCGTGAAGAATATTATCAGGAATATGGCAGAGCTTTCCTTCTGTACAATCGGCTGAACCCATGAAAAGGGTATCATCATCAAGAAGAGAAAGGAAAATAATATGGGAATAAAGCGTAAACAAACATCGCTCCTTATCAAGGAACAGGTAACAGAGCAGCTTCTTCAGCAGCATTTGCGCGGCTGGAAGTCGAACCCGAAGTACATCGTAGAAAACCTGTACGTGTTCGACTGGGAGAGTGATATGCTCATCAAGACCCGAAGCGGGTATTGGTATGAGGTGGAATGTAAAATCTCCCTTGCTGATTTTAAAAACGATTTCACCCATAAGCGGCAGAAGCATGAATTGCTGAAGATGGGAGATGAGAAGCATCGCCGCCCGAATTACTTCTACTATTGCGTACCATGGTACCTTAGTGAAAAAGTACTTCCTCTTCTTCCTGATTATGCTGGGCTGATAGTTCTCACAGAGAATGGTAGATTGAATGAGGTGAAACGATCGCCCTGCCTGCATAAGCAAAAGTACACCAACGAGGAGTTAAAGTTGTGCGATAAGTTCTATTATGCCTACCGCAACTGGAAGGAGGCTCTTGAGAAGCTGCAGCCTACCGAAGCAATCAAGCGTCTGAAAGATGAGATTGCTTTCCTCAAGGCAGAATACAAAGCAGTAGCCGGGTGCGATATTAAAGATGTATTTTAAATATAAAATAAAGAATAGAGTATGAAAACAGAAGAATATGTAAGCATCATTAAGAATATGCGGGCATTCTGCAATTTGGTAGAAGGCATTTATCCCGACCAATATAGATTTGTATGTCAGCAGCATGATATTCCGGAGCGTGAAGCGATGGATATGTACGGTTATCTGCACAAGGTAGCTTCTGGGGAGTATTGGTGTATCAGTAAAAAGTCAGATGCTTACTTCTATACCATGGTAAGTATGGCGCAGGAAGCTCAAAAATTGCAGATGCTGAATAGTCTTATCAAAGACACCTCTGCCCTTGGGGAAGATAGAAAACCGAATATTCTCGCTATCTTTAAAAAAGGTGATAAATGTTTCCAGCATGAGTTTGATTTGCAATGGCAATCTGCGTTTATCGAGATAGCCGAAATGATAAAGAACGGCTATACGTTGGTGACTACCGCACGCCAAGTAGATAACGTTGATGCCAATGAGTATGTAGGTGAGAACGAATGCAAGAAATCATATATCCCTATCTACGATGGCGATGTAATGCTTTGCTATGTGAGTAAGCCGGAATGGTGGAGTTCTGATTGCAAGAATAGCGGTCTGTATCTCTGTAAAGATGGCGTTTACTATCGTCTCATTTATACCCCAGGTAAAGGCTATATCAGACACGGTGAGCCTGATACTGACGAAGACTTCGAGTTGGATATCGAAGAGAATGCCTTTAGCAGTTACGTGATGACTCTCAGTCAGAAATGGTATAAGCTGGGTAACATCCACGCTAGTATCGGATTTTTAATTGAAAAGGCAGAAGAAAAACAAAAGTAGCGTATGCACGACGAAGTATATCAATTCTGTGGCAACTGCTATTGGTACGATGTTGATAATGACAATCGGGCTAGTGGTTGGTGCGCAGAACGTAAATGCAAAACATCATGTTTTGAAGTTTGTAAGAAACATAAATTTTAGAGTGTATGGAAACAGGATTAAAGAAATTAACAGAGGCAGTAAAACGTGACTGCCGGAAGGGGCAAGGGTGTTTTAACCCAAATGGTTGCGACCATGAGTTTATTCGGCATGTGCCAGAAACTAACCCAATCAGTTTAAGTATGGGCATTAAGACTAAATGCATAAAAATGTCGAAATGCACCCATAAGTACTGCGATAAGTACAAGTGGATTCTTGATAGAGCCGAAGAGTATGCAGAGGTTTTGGGCATATCTCGTGATGAAGTATTGAATGGTTGGGAGAAACATAGAGACTATTGGTATATGAATTACTATCAGGACTCCAAGCAGCCATCCTTGAAAGGCGAACAGAATATAATGAAAGTAGATGATTGGATGGAAAAGTTAAAATCTCGCTTTGGCGATGATTTTGATAATTTCAAGTTTGTCTGTCCGTCCTGCGGCCATATTCAATCAGTAGCCGATTTCATTGCTATTGGAGTAGATGGCAACAAAGCATATTGTGAGTGCATTAGCCGATACAAGGATATGGACGGAAAGAGCAACAAGAAGGCATGCAAATACACTATCGCTGGCCTCTTTCTCTTAGACCATGATACTGTTATCGATCGTGATTACATGCCTGTTAATGTATTTAAAATGGCAGAAAAATAACATACTCAAATAAAAGATAAAGATGACAAAGAAAATTATTAGCTATTTATGGCAAGCTATTTACGTAAAGCCTAAAGGTTGGCTTTGTAGCATTCAATCAGACAAGCTACTACATTTCGTAGTAAGCTTCATACTTATGGAAATGATGCTATGATTGAGTAAAGAAAAGGCAAAAGTATTGATACAAAGTGCCAGGAATCGTTTTCGAGAAGCTTTAGGGAATGCCCTACTCACTCATAATGAAAAGTGGATGGAGAAGAATAAAGCATTCGATGAACTAGACCTTGCATTGAAAGAATTAAATGATTAGAATACTTGAATTTGTATGAAAAGAAAAATCATTTTTAGAGGTAAGAATACCCAAAACGGAAAGTGGTATCATGGAGACCTCAGGCAGCTTTCCTTCGGAGAGACGCATATTGTCTATGGTGAATGCATCAGTGCGCCCGTAGATTCAGAGTCCGTAGGGCAATATACCGGGCTGAAAGACAAGAACGGAAAAGAAATCTTTGAAGGAGATATTCTTGCCCATGAAGGAAAAGTTATCGGACATGTAGTTGGTGGAGTTCGAGGTTACTGCTATGACGTAATCTACAAGAACCCTAGATATGACCCTAGCTGGTCGTTGTATGGAACGGTCGTTAACGACTACAAAGGAAATGTAGAAGTAGTAGGTAACGTGATTGATAATAATGATTTATTGATTAGTTGACAAAAAATAATAAGAGAAATGAATATAATAACGTTTAAAAAGAATAGCGGCCAGCATCATTATGTTGAGCAAACAGTGGTCATGAATCTCAAAAAGCTACTTGACCCGAAGGTAAAAGAATTCGCGCGAAAGAACTGCCAAGACTTATTCTTTACGATAGTGATGGTATGCAGATACATAGCCGAGCAGGAGTTTATGAAGGTCTACGATTGGTATGATGAGCAGAACCAAATCAAGTTTCTCAATAAGAAGTATCTGGAAGCTATCAAAAAGGATTTTCAGAAGTACAACGACTATCTTATGGAGAACATGGAGAGAAGAGCAAGGTGTCTAGTGTACGATTCATGCAACAAGGCTTATGGAGGTATGGAAAAAGAACTCCTCGACTTGACCCTTACGTTTAAGTTTTACTTTGAGCGAAAAGGTATGAAGAATTGTGAAATCTTAGCCCAAATAGAAACAGCAAGGGCAATGATTAACTTCTATAATGAAGTTTTCAATGCGCACATTCAGCTTTACAAAGATGAATATCACATAGATTTCAGCAAGGAATACAAGGACGCGACCCTTGATGTTGCTGCATGCAACATGTATGCTTTTTCAGACAACAAGATTCATTATAAGAAAAATGACCTCCACCCTACTCATAACTACGCATCAGAGCAAGCGTATATTGCTATAAACGAAAAGCTGTCTGATGAAAAATTCAGAGACTATTATTGTCTGGAAGCATTAAAGCTCGGACATTTCGATGAAGAGGTGAAAGAGTGTGAGTTAGAGCAAATGGGTGTAGACCGATTGGAAAGTAAGTTCAACGTAACTAAAAAATAATGCTTTTTTGCTAAAAATAATTGCCAAAAAGTTTGCATATTTGATAATTTTTGAGTATCTTTGTAGTGTAAATAATAAACATAGTATTCACTTTAAAATTCAAAGATTATGGAAAAAGATTTTGATTATAAGACAGAATTAGTTAAAATTATCGGAAGGGATCAGGAATTTATTCTCGGCTCTGTAAAGGTTAACAATGATACTATTACAAGAGTTTCAACATGGAACAACAAGCTGTCTATCTATAATGGCTCATTTATGCTAGGAGAAGACAAGCAGACAAGTGAAGTGTTATCATCTATCTTCGTTGTTGTAAAAGCTCTTCGCGAAGACGCAACAAAAAAGATACTTGATATCAACAAGGAATTACAGCGATTGGCTGGATATGATGTGAAATACTATAAGCCGGAAAATTGGCGCAAGTCATTTGATACTTATTCCATCAACCGACTTATGGAAACTTTAGGAGATTATCAGAATCAGTTAAACAGAAAGAAAAATGGCTAATAAAATACACAGAAACAGAAAGAAATACCAAAAAAAAAGAACGGTAAAGTTCATACCACTCTCAAAGGAGTATTTTGCTCCAACGAAGTCTGATGAATACGCAATCGGTTATGATGTGTATGCACCAGAAGACATCAAGGTATCTGCTCATTCTAGGACGATGGTACCATTAGGATTTGGCATACAACTTCCATTTGGTATTGAATGCAAGATAGAATCGCGTAGTGGGTTCTCTGCCAAAGGCTTTGAAGGCTACGGAGCATGGAAAGAAAAAAGAAAACTTTTCGGTATAATTCCATATTGGAAGAAACTCTACGGAAAGCACCGTTTTAATGCTGATGTTATCTCGGGAAAGATTGACCCAGCATACCAGGATAAACTTAACGTGGTAATAAAGAATGATGATGGTGAGTTTACTATCAAGAAAGGTACCCGTATTGCCCAACTTACATTCTATAACACATACACATGTGATATGGAAGAGGCAGAGAAGTTTGATGATGACTACCCTAACAGAGGTGGCGGCATTGGGCATAGCGGAACTAGGTAAGACTACTTTATCATGTTTATAGGGGACTAACACTACAATTCAATTTGTAGTAAGTTAGTCCCCATTTCTATTTATCTTGTCAAAGATTAAAGTAACTTTGTAGCAAAAAAGAAAATATGTCAATTTCGAACATCGTAGAAATCTTCACCATCATAAATACAGGAGTCATTCCCGTATTGAGTGGCGCACTGTTTTTCAGTATCCGCAAACGTAAAGCTGCAGCCGAGGCATCACAGGAAGAAGGCAAAGCTATTGCTACTTCTGCCGATGGCTGGCGGAAACTTTGCGAGAAGCGTGATGAAGATGTACGGAATAAGGAAGAAGAAATCAAAGCTAAGGATGCTAAGATAGATTCTCTTTATGACAAACTTAACGTTTTACGAGATTCCATCAGCGACCTCGAAAGCAAGAACCATGACTTACAGATGCTTAATGCAGAGTTGGAATGGAATAAATGCGAAGTAAATGGATGCTCCAAAAGAAAGCCTCCAAGAAAGCGAGAAGAACTCATCAGGAGAGTTGAAAGGGAGAATAACCAATACGTAGACCGAACTGATGGTGAAAATGAAGAGATATGAAAAAGATAGCGGATTATTTCACAAAACTCATAAAGGTAAACAGCGGACATTCAAGTAAGGCGTTCTTCTTAGTATCAGTTACGCTTATAGGATGTCTGATGTTGCTGTCAGTTGTATTTATCCTTATTTGGGAAGTTATCACTTATGGGACGATCAAGACTGACCTTATGGGTATCAGCGCATACGTAGGAAGTATCTCTACCCTATTCGTTTCAGCAGGTCTAACAAAGACCATTGGAGAGCGAAGTGAACATAAGCAAGAATTTAAAATAGAAGAATAATGGCAGAATCAAGACAATTATCAAAGTTCGTTCTTAGCTTTGAGTCTAGCAAGTACACCAACCATAGGTCTGATAGAGGTGGACCGACAAAATACGGCATTACGCTTGCAACATGGAAAAAGGTTGGTTACGACAAGAATGGCGATAGAGCTATTACTGCAGAGGACATCAAGCTATTGACAGAAGAGGACTACAACAGAGTCTTCAAACTCAATTATTGGGATGCTTGTTGGGGTGACCACATAAAGAACCAGAGTGTAGCAAATCTATTAGTAGACTTCGCTTACAACAGCGGAGTAAGCCGAGCCGTGAGATACATTCAAGGTTGCGTCGGCACAAAGCAAGATGGAATCATGGGACCTGCTACGGTTTCAGCTATCAACAATTACGGGAAAGGTCAGTGGGTACTTTTCGATGCGTTAAAAGTAAAGCGCATAGCTTACTTTCATCAAATAGTGAAAAACGACCCATCGCAAGAGGTTAACCTCAACGGTTGGCTCAGACGTGTTAAGAACATTCAATATGGCAAACTTATTGCCAACAACGGAAAAGAAATCGCTTAAAACATAGAATCATGATAGAAGAAAAGAAACTTTTTACATCCGAATCAGTATCGGAAGGACATCCTGATAAGGTTGCAGACCAGATTTCCGATGCCATCCTTGATGCTTATCTTGCAAAGGATGCTGATGCTCATGTAGCTTGCGAAACTTTGGTTACGACAAATCAGGTGGTTATCGCCGGAGAGGTAAAATCTTCTGCGCACGTTGATGTTTCCAAGGTTGTACGAGAGACAATAAAGAATATTGGTTATACGGAGTATGGCAATAACTTTGATTGTGAGAGCTGCAGCATTATTAATCTGTTGCATGAGCAGAGTGGAGACATCAGCCGTGGTGTTATCCGTCAGTCAAAGGAAGAGCAAGGTGCCGGAGACCAAGGCATGATGTTCGGTTATGCAACCAACGAGACAGACACCTTCATGCCACTCTCCCACTACATCGCCACAAAGATTGTCAAGGAACTCGCTTTCATCAGAAAGAATGGTCGTGGTATGAAGTATTTACGTCCTGACTCCAAGAGCCAGGTAACAATCGAATACCGAGACGATAAGCCATTTGCCATTGATACTATTGTGGTTTCCACACAACATGAGGACTTCATCAAGCCGTCGGAAAAGATGACACAAGAGGAAGCTGATGCGGATATGCAGAGACAGATTGCATACGATGTGGAAAACTATGTACTGCAAGAAGTCAAGGAACAGATTAAAGACGACACTATCGTCAATATGTTTGATAAGGGTTTCAAGTTGTTTGTAAATCCGACAGGAAAGTTTGTTATTGGTGGTCCTCGTGGTGATACCGGTCTTACCGGTCGTAAGATTATCGTAGATACATACGGAGGTGCTGGAGCTCATGGTGGTGGTGCCTTCTCAGGTAAGGATAGTAGTAAGGTAGACCGATCAGCTGCTTATATGGCTCGTTATATCGCGAAGAATATGGTCGCTGCAGGTGTTTCCGACAAGATGCTTATTCAGATTTCCTATGCTATCGGCATGGCTGAGCCGGTTAGCATCTGCGTTGACACTTATGGTACTTCACATGTAGAAATGACAGACGAAGGTATTGCCGAATGGATTTCGAAACTTTTTGATATGCGTCCTAGAGCCATCGTTGAGAAGTTGAAGCTCAATCAGCCTATCTATGAAGAGACAGCTGCTTATGGGCACATGGGCAGAACTCCTTGCAAGAAAAACAAGGAAATCGAAGGCAAGAATATCGAAGTTGAACTTTTCACATGGGAAAAGCTTGATTCTGTAGATTACATAAAAAAAGCATTTGGCTTATGAAGATAGGAGTATTAGTAGCGATGTCTAAGGAAATGGAGTTATTGAAAGGCTTCATTTCCGAAGGACAAACCGAACATGGAAGAGTTTTCGACTATTTGGTCGGTAAGGTCGGCAAGAATGAAGTAGTCATACAGCAGTGCGGAATCGGCAAGGTAAACTCAGCATTGGGAGCGGCAGAAATGATTACCCTTTATGAGCCTGACTTTATTTTATCTACCGGAGTTGCTGGTTCACTAGATGACGATTTGCATTCAGGCGATACCATTATGGGAGTATGGTATCATTATCATGATGTGTTCTGTGGAAAAGAACTTGTCAAAGGACAAGTACAAGGAATGCCTAGTACATTCACCCCCTTAGAGGTTGGCATCAACACCGAGGGTGATTTATGTGTCCGTATCGGGAAAATCCTAGGACACAACGTAAGAATAGCCGGTGTCCTCAGTGGTGATCAATTCATTGTTGACCCGAAAGTAAAGGCAAAGCTTAAAGCAACATATCCATTGGCTTCTGTTGTAGACATGGAGAGTTGCAGCATCGCGCAGACTTGCTATCGCTACAAGGTTCCGTTTGTGGCTATCCGAATCATAAGTGATAATTGCGCAGAAGAGCAGTATGAGGATTTTTGGAAATATGTAGCTAAATGGTCGTTTAACAGCACAAAGAAGATATTGGAGGAATTGGTATGAGTAAAATTGCAAGTTTTAAAGTTGACCACACGAAGTTAGACCGAGGAATCTATGTTTCTCGTAAAGATGTTACTTCCAAAGGTGAAATCATCACAACTATTGATATTCGTATCAAGAAGCCGAACTACGACATGATGACTCCTGAATGTTCGCACACCATTGAACATATTGGAGCGACAATACTACGCAATGACAGCAAATGGAAAGAAAAGGTAGTTTATTTCGGACCCATGGGATGCCTCACCGGCTTCTACCTTATTCTCAATGGCGACTACGATAGTTTGCAAGTGATAGATCTTGTAAGGGATATGTTCATAGTTATTGCTGACTATGAAGGTGTGATACCTGGAAGTTCACCAAAGGAGTGTGGTAATTTTTCCTTCCACAATCTCAAAGAAGCAAAGTCTACGGCCAACGAGTTTGTTGATTTTCTTTCAGACATCAAAGCAGAGAATTTAAGTTATCCATATTAAAATATATCATCATGGAAAAAGTCATAAACAAGTTATTCAATGCCCTACGCAAAGAGCGAAGTAGCCAGGAGATCGGAGCGTCACGTTTCGGTACGCATAACCTTATGAACTTTCTTGGAAGTTACCATGGTGTGTTATCCGTGTTTGTGATTTCGTGTCTGGCATGGTTTGCTATCATCATGTTGGTATCTTGCGGCAGCAGCAAGAATATATCGTCAGAAAAGGTCAAGGAGAAAGAAATGGTTAGCGAGAGGCAGAATACTTCCGAACAGACTAGTTCTACATCAGCAGCCGAAAGAACAAAGTCTGAATCTGATTCCGTAAGCACGGCCACAGAGTGCAAGGAGGTGTCTTCTGAGAATAGTGAGACTATCACTATTACAGAGACTACCTTCTATGATACCAACGACAATACAGACGATACTAAGCCAAAGGTAAAAAAGCGAATCAGACAGACAAAGATTGAGAGACGTGGCACCTCAAAGGAAATAGCACAAAAAGGAATAACGAATAAAACATCAGTCGAGGTCTTTAAAGAGAAAGAGAATGAGGAAACACAATCCAAAAACTCTTCTTCTGCGACCATAGACAAGAGAAAGGAAACCGAATGTTCAACTGACAAGAAGCAATCCGTGTCTGAATCCAAGCAGACACTTTACATCGCTCTCACCTCTTTTGGGATTGTTCTTGTCATACTGGCGAGCATTTTAGCTCGTTGGGTATTCAGTAAGTATCGACGGCAAAGCCAGAGATAAAATGTTCCATAGTTTTAAGGTTTTATTATATACCCTCGCCTAACGATAGGGCGAGGGCTTTTTGTTTACAAAAAACTTTCATTTCTGATAAAAATAATTGCCCAAAAACTTGCGTATTTGATAAATTTGTTGTATCTTTGTAGTGTAAATAATAAACATAGTATTCACTTTAAATTCATAAAGATTATGGAAATGTTTTATGTAGTAAAAAAGGGATGCGGTAAGCTTGTTAAAAGTTTAGCCGACAAAGAAAAAGCCCAGATACTTGCTGCAAAATGCAACAAGGTAAACAATACAGATGCTTTCGTTGTATGCAAATATGAGAAAGGCATGATGATAGAATTCTAAAACAAGAGAATAAAAAAGCAAATAATAAATCATTTTAAAATTCAAAAATTATGAAGAATCAGAATATTTTAAACGCAATCGTAAACGATGTTCTGTCTACAATGCTTAGACTTGGTGTTAACTGCCAGTTTACCCTCGGAGTAGCTAAAGACTACAGAAACGAGGAATACATCAAGATCACAGGTAGCAACTTCTTTATGCAGCCTATGATATTCAAGAACATCCATATAGAAGGTATTATCAAGCCAGTTGTCAACGAGAAAGAAGATTCTGTTGATTACATCGTAAGTTTGGAGTACCGTTATACTACATGGGATAACGGAGGAAACGGCACCGATATTGGTAGAATTATCTATCGCGTTGAAAACAAATGGGAAGAGAAAGACAATGCCCGTTTCATGGAAAAGATTAAGGGTCTTGAAATCTAGGAGGAACCAGTATGAAGACAGAAGAAAAAGATATGATGAATCCCTTGAATTGGGATTTTGAGGTAATAAAGGAAGTAGCTGAAAGCGCATTGCTGTTAGGTGCCGGATTACTGATAGTTTATTTGATAATATGGCTTGCTTATTAACCATAGAGTAGTTTTTAAAGTGTTATTTGAGGGTGTGTCACAAGTTCGTGATGCACTCTTACCAAACAAATAACTACAATTTTTAGAAAACAAAGATTATGGATAAGAAGAATAATACATATCGCGAGCTGACAGGTCCTAATTGGAAAAATAGCTGTCATAACTGCATAGACGGTGATACTTGTATGTTTGCCAAGAAAGGCTGGATATGCAACCAATGGGAACTGAGGGGACAAGATGAATCGGATAACGAAGACTAACTTGATTATGGGAGCAAAAACTATCACGATGCAAGGCAACATGATAGCAACCATCGAAGAAACGAACAAGGACGAGTTTATCAAGCGTGGCGAATACAAAGAGACCGAGCTGGATAAACATAAGCGTGAGGTAGACTTCTTGATTACAAGCATTGCAAACCGCTACGAAGTGACATTCAATCACAAGGTAGAACTGAAGGAAAGCCGTAGCATCAAGAAGAGTGAGTACTCCGATAACATCTACTATGTTACGGAGAACGCACTGGAGAAGCTTAAGAAACAATACACGTATGAGTGTGATATATAAATTCAAAGTTTAATAATATGGAAAAATTTGTAGACAATAACGGATATGGAACTATCCATACCTTTGAGATTGTATCTGAATTTCCTCATGGTTATACCATTTGGAATATTGGTCGCAGAAACTTTCCCCATGTGGGTTACATACCCCTTTGCGTGGCAGACGAGAATTGTCATGTAGATCTAGGTACATTGAAAGCATTGAAGGTCTCAAATGAAGATTTCGCTTTAGCTCTTCTAAAGGAAGCCGGCAGACATACCATTACCAGAAAAGAGTACTTTAGAATGGCAACAAAAGCCAGATAAAACAACTAATTCAGTCATATTTCAAATAAAAGCAATAGAATCATGGAAGAATTGTATTTTGACAAGCTCGGAAACTTCACCGAGAAAGATTGTAAGAACATCAAGAATATGATGGATGGAAGTACATTCTATGATTATAGTGTGGGATGGTCAAATTGGGCTAGCAATTGCAGTCTTGTCGTAAAGGCAGACTGCGGCGACGAAGACAAAGAAAGAGCTAAAAAAATGTTCCTTTATGCAGCCATCGGCAAAGGAGCCTCAGCATTCAGCCTGGCAGATTTCCTCGTCCGCTATGGAAATGCTCACATAAGGGAAGATGCAGAAGAAGACATTCCGCTTGTCTGCGAAAAGAAATGGGATTTCCTCTTTTTCTATTTTGACGATGCACGGATTGCCAAAACCCTATGTGATAACTATCATGAGTTTACTGATGAATACGGAAGGGTAACCCTTTCTGTTTCACAAAAAGAGGTTAATACGGTTCTCGGCAGCGAAGCAAAAAGACAAGGCTACCGGTTGATAGTTTTAAGCTAGAAAAACTTTCATTTCTGATAAAAAATAAAGGTCTAAAAATTTGCATATTTGATAAAAAATGCTTATCTTTGTAATGTAAATAATAAGATAAACATTCACTTTTAAATTCACAGATTATGAGACCATTATGTTATTTGAAGAAAAGAAAGTTAGAGTTGCAGAAAGCAATGGAGTTGCTGAACCAAGACTTGCAGGGTGCCGAGCACGATTTGCGTGAGCATCCTTGCAAGGAAACATGGGAGGAAGTAGAAAAGCTTGAAAAGAAATATGCCTTGCTAGACTCAGAGGCTTCCGGCGTAGATGATGCAATATCAAATTACAATATGTATTGCTATTTTGAGGAGCAAGAAGAGCTAATGCTGGATTACATGCAAGCACAAGTTTATTAATTCATAAAGATATGGACAAGAAGATTATTAAGTCAATGTTTGACAACATCTGTGCAAAGGACGTGCTAAGACCGATAATGAATGGTATACACTTCGAAGAAAACCGCTGTTATGCAAGCGATGGCCACATTCTCATCATTTACAATGAGAGCGTACCACGCTTGAAAGACAAGACTATTCTCTTAGAAGGTATGGAAATCGATGGAAGATACCCAAATGTAGATTCCGTATTACCATCCGAGAATGCCAAGCACACAGAAATGCAGATTGACGTAGAGCAGTTGAAGAACGCCTGTATATGGCACAGCAAGAAACCATCGGCTATGGATGTAGACCGGGTCGTTATCTGCGGTGTCGGGCTGAACGTGAACACATTGCTGCGTTTTCTAAAGACGGTTTCTCTCTTTGGAAAGGAACATACCTTTGCCTTCTATGACAGATTAAAATCGGTACTGGTAGAAGGTGAGAATTTCAAGGGTATAATCATGCCAATGGAATATAACGAGAAGGATATAGATGCCGAGTCCGAGTTTAATGAGACGTGTACGGTATATTCCTACGAGAATTTCATTAACGATTATGTATTCAACTCATGGAAAGACGAATCACCAAAGAAAGTTCTGAATTGGTTGGACTAAACAAAAACTTTAACCAATATAGATATATAACTATAAATCAGAGATAAAAATATTCATATTACACAAAAATAATTGCTTAAAAATTTGTGTATTTGATAAAAAATGATTATCTTTGTAGTGCAAATAATAAATAAACATTCACTTTAAAATTCAAAAGATTATGCAAGTAAAGACTATTTCATTGGCAGACATTTGCCCAAGTTCATTGAATCCACGTAAGACTTTCGACCAGGAAAGTCTCAAGGAATTAGCAGAGAATATCAAAGAGAACGGCCTGATTCAGCCTATCACTATCCGCAAGGCACCAAAAGAGAGTGGGAAGAAATACGAAATCGTATGCGGAGAGCGCAGATACCGCGCATCATTGCTGGCTGGTTTAGAAGAGATTCAAGCTATTGTCCGTACAGATCTTGACGACAAGCAAGCGTTTGCGGCCATGATTATCGAGAACTTACAGCGAAAAGACGTTGACCCTATTGAGGAAGCAGCCGCATTCTCGAAACTTACAAAGGACAAGACCATGAAGGTTAAAGAAATTGCCAAAATGCTTGGCAAGTCTTCCTCATACGTTATCAGCCGAATCAATCTCTCCAACATCACGCAAGGTTATATTGACCTGATGCGAAATGGAACGCTTTACCTTGTCCACCTTCTTGACATCTGCAAGCTCACAAAGGAGCAGCAAGAAACCCTTTTTACAGAGAAGTTTGCACCAGAGTGCATTGAACGTTGGACGAGAAAGATTCTTCCTATGGACGTACTTCACGAATGGATTGATGAGTGCGTGATGAAGTATCTCGATACTGCACGTTTCTCGTTGCTTGACGAAAGCTTCTCATGCGGAAAGAACTGCGAAGGCTGCCCACTCAACACGAAGAATAAGCCAGAAGAATACAACGAAAGCCGTGACAGATGTATGAATCCATCATGTTTCAACAAGAAGACACAAGAGTTCATCTTCCGTGAGGCAAAGCAGAGTGGTCTTCCATGTATCTACAAGGGTCAGGACTGTGAGGAGTTCATCAAAGCAGCACACGATGCCGGCATCGAACTGAAGGACTACACCAAACGAAACTACGTTTACCCTCCTTTGGAGCCAGACAAGACTAAGTTCACAGATGATGAGAACTACAGAGTCCGCAAGGAGAGCTACGACAAGTTCAAGGCGATATTCGACAGCAATCTTGCAGACGGAACGACAGAAAAGGTTTATGAAGTATGTTTCTTCGGTAAAATGTCGGGAGAAACCAAATACGCATACATGGTTCCGGAAGAAGCAACAGATGAGGAAGCGAAAGCTGCTATTAATACAAAAGAAAAGATTAATGAGAGCAAGCAGATGATTCAACGCTATAAGGAACAGGCAAAACAGGAAATAATCGAAGGCTACCGTCAGACTTTGGCTAAGAGCGAGTATTCAAAGCTTAACACGCCATTATCCGGTGACGAGAACAAGATTTTCCATGCCGTTCTCATGAAGTTCATTTCGCAAGCGTTCAAAAAGGAGATTGGCTTGGAATGGGAGAATACCGAAACCTCATTCCGAAAGAACACCAACATCATAGAGAAGAATCGTAACTCCATCAAACGTGAGTTCATTAAGGCTATTCTTTCAGAGAGATCTGTATGTTACTCACATGACCTTGCTGGCATGCTCGGTTCACTCATGGAGAATCAATTCCCAGATGACTTGGGAGAAATCACCAAGAAAGCCATGGACACTTGTGACAAGAAGACTTCCGAAATGAAAAAATACATTAACACTCTCAAGGCTAAGAAATAACCTTGAAGGAAAAGATGAGTTATTTTAGCACATGGAGGTGGGTTGAATCTCACCTCATTTAATGCAAAAAAAACTTTCATATTTGATTAAAAAAGTTACTCAAAAATTTGCATATTTGATAAAAAATGCCTATCTTTGTAGTGTAAATAATAAATATAGTATTCACTTTAAAATTCAAAAGATTATGGCAGCTATTTTCACAAATGTAAATGGTAACGGCTTTACACTTTACAAAGAAGGCACAGTCAGAGAGGTTCACACAGAGAGCGTAGCTCTTAGAAAGAGAGCCCAGAGAAAGAGATTTGATGTTTCTTTCCCAGAGGTAAATGATGACGGAATAAACATTTACTATTTCTTCCGTGGTGATTTGATAGTCGTTTCCCACATCTGTCACAATGACCGTGAACTTGCAGAGTTCAAAGCAAACAATGCTATCCATTAAAATGAAGGAGAAACAAACAATGACTTACACAGAATTGAAAGCTAAACAAAGTAAGGAGATAAATGATTTTCCATTGGGAGCAGCGTTTACACAGCAGAGCTTCGAGAAAATGATGAAGAAGTGGGGACTAACCACCAGCAAGGAAGATTGCAAGAAGATACTATCACTTGGTTGTGGTTGCTATATCCGTAAGGCTGATGAGGCAGACTTTGACCGCCTGACCGAAAAGCACCAACAAGAAAGAGTTGAATTTCTCGCTACAGACGAGGGGTTGAAGGATGCCTTGCAATACGAGTTTGGAAACCAAGAGTGTGGTTACACATGGATTTTCGAAGACGGCATCAAGGCACTCGGGTTTAACGTGGAGAAGTTCCTCTCCAATAAGCACAATGCAAAAGTTTTCGAGGAAGCAAAGCAAGAATATATCAATAAAATGTAGGGCTAAAGTATGGCATATAAATCAATTCAAAAAATCAAGGGTCTCAACTTAGAAGATCTATTGACAAAGGGCATTGGCGAGAAGGTGCAAATAGGTAATAAACAGGTCTGCGTAACAAAAAGGGAGTACCCACACATTTCATGCAAGCAGTGTTTTTTCGACGAGTACGACTGCAACGGCATCCCTTGTATGACAGAGGATAGACCAGATGCAAATGATGTAATCTTTAAACCGATTTAGCGATGGAAACATTATACTTACAAGGAGTTGGCAGCAAACCAGCAATAAGGGCTGCAGAACTAGAGAGTGGCGATGTGACGATGTGGAATTACGGCTACAAAGAAACCATCATGGGAATAGCCAAGGAAACTGCCAAGACTATTGTCTTCATTATTAAATGCAATGATAGTGGTTACGTTGGCACAAGGAGATTAGCAAAAGACCGTCTTGTCGTAAGACTAGACTGATAGACATAAAGGAGCTGGCACCATGTTTTAGTTAAATTTAGAATGGGGCATAAAGGAATGTCCTTTTAAATGATTAGTAATATTGTTTCAAGTTGATTTCAGCCAGCTCCTTCTCATACGGAGCGAAACCATAATCTAGAGTGATTGTTTTTATTATTTACAAAATCAAGTTCCGTAAAGGGAGTGCATCTAAGAGGTGTGCTCCCTTGTTTTGTTTACAAAAAAACTTTCATTTCTGATAAAAATAATTGCCCAAAAACTTGCGTATTTGATAAATTATTAGTATCTTTGTAGTGTAAATAATAAATATAGTATTCACTTTAAAATTCAAGGATTATGAAGAATTTAGTTTATGCTCGTTTCGAGAGAATGACAGTTAATGAGGTTTCAGAGCTTATGAGAATAGCATCTGGCAAGATGGCAATCAATGTAGTTTCAGTTGCACCTACATTGTTCCGAGTTTCAGCATATGGCATATTTGATGGAGATGCAGAGGACTGGGGCTTCGAGAGTGCAGACTGCGGAATGTTCCAGGGAGAAGAGGAGTTCGAGGCAACCAAGAAGTTGTATGAGACCACCATCGCTTAAATAGCAAGCAAACATTCGTTGAACCAATTAAGGATAAAGATTATGAAGACAAAAGTAAACTCGCTTAGCGAAAAGCAGAGAAAGACGTGGGAAATGATTCGAGTAGAATTGAATTATGAAGACACGGATGAGGACTTTAATGAATTTAAGGAAGAGGCTGAAAGCCTGCTTGCAGACGATGAGGAAGACTTCAATGTGACATACGATAGTATGAATGGAATCAATGCTTCTGATGTGATATACCTCATTTACGCATAGTAATCATCAGTTATTCATAAAGCTATGGAAGAATCATTATCAGAGTACATGCTTCGCAGATTCCGTTCTGCCTACCCATCAGTTCCTATTACACTTTCAAAAGTCAAGGCTTATCTTGACACGGTTGATGATTGGAGAGAGTTGGACGATAGCCATTTGGCATTATTATACAATTTTA
>ERZ1026856.391-NODE-391-length-28616-cov-5.169847_pt1 | contig 28616 bp, 29 predicted proteins | sample MGYA00380158_ERZ1026856 | MGnify/ENA primary metagenome ERZ1026856 (study PRJEB33269, sample SAMEA4719794) | human gut metagenome | biome: human-associated habitat; feature: organic feature; material: feces | place: Cameroon | collected 2013-10 ...
ATCAGATGGGCATCGGCGACCGCAAAGAAGACGAGCTGATTCCGTTCCCGAAGGAGTGGCACAGCACCTTCAAGTACAAGCCGGACAGCGTTGCCGCCAAGGAGCAGGCCAAGGCAGACGCGGACCGCGAGAAGCGCGCGCAGAGAGCCGCCAAGGAGCTCGCGGCCAAGGAAGGCGGGTTCAAGAACAAGGGCAAGACCGAAAAGCCCGTGGAAGCCACGCCTGCGCCCAAGCCGGAAGAGAAGCCCGCTGAGGCACCCAAGGAGGAGGCGCCGAAGCCCGCTCCCGTGGAAACCAAGGCCCCGGAAACCCCTGCCAAGGAAGAGCCCTCCACAGCTGTGGCCGTTCGCGCTCCCGAGCCGCCTGTGGCGTCTGCACCTTCCTCTGCCCCGGTGTCCCGTGCGCAGGCGAAGGCCAACGAGATCCTTGCCAACACGGAGAACGCAGAGCTCACTACAGGCACTCCGCGCCAGCAGATGGTGAAGCGCCAGCAGAAGGTTCTCCCCTACCTGCAGAAGTTCGCCGTTGAGTTCGAGCGGAAAAACAACCGCCTCCCGTACCGTGACGAGATGCGCGCTGAGATGGTGCGCGTCGGTACCGCAGAGAAGATTGTTGTCCCGGACAAGCTCGGCAAGTGGGTGACTGACGGCGTTCGCCAGCTGTATGTAAGCGCGTACAGCCCCGCGTGGAAGGCGGCCCAGAAGCACAAGGCCCGCAACGCCCACGAGATCGCCTCGGATGCGCAGGCACAGGAGAACACTGCAAACGAAAACGCGCAGACTGAGGCCAAGGTCAGCAAGGACCGCAAGTCATTCCTCGACACTATCCAAGCCCCGCTGACCGCGGCGGAGCAGAAGCTCCCGCGGCATGAGGTGCTCAGGCGTCGAATTGTCAAGTTCTCCAAAACGGTCTCCGCTCAGTCCACCGCTGGCGAGGCCATCGCCCGCGAGCTCGAGGACGCGCCGAACCCGATCCCGTTCGATGTCATGAACGACCTCGCGGCGGCGCTGTTCAAGGTGTTCGGCAACAAATCTGTTGCGGAAAAGGCGGTCACCTTCTTGCAGACCCGCGTGGATGAGTCCTTTTCCGTTCCTGAGGGCCTCCTTGCGCAACTCGGGCGTGAGAAGTGGTCGGATGCACTCCGCGCGAGGCTCTTCAAAGCCGTCGCCGACGCGTACTCTCGCTCCCGTGCTGCGAAGAACCAGCTCGCCCTTGAAAACCAGAACACCAAAAAGCAAGACGACGAGGAACCGAAGGAGCTCAGTGCCGCCACGAAAAAGATCCTCGGGCAAAAGGCCTTCACCGTTGCCCGCGGGAAAGAACGGCTCGCAGAGATTCGGAGCGAGCTAAAGGATCTCCGTAAACAACACGCGCATGTAAAGGAGCGCTTGGACGCATACGCCCGCAAGGAGCGTGAGCAGGGAGCGGAAAGCGACGAAGGAGAGAGCAATCTCACCTACACCAAGGAAGAGGTCGCTCGCTTGGAAGACCAAAAGCTGGCCGCGGGGTACAGCGCTAAGATCGCTCGCCTCGAGAAAGAGAAGGCAAGCGTTGAACAGGACATTGCAGACGCGGAGGAAGTGCTGAGCAAGCACGGTTACAAGTCCTCTGACGCCCCCTTGTCTGCGAGCGCAGTGTCTAGCTTGGTTGCTGAGGAGATGGGGCGATGGTCCCAAGGAGAATCCCCCTTCCTCGCGTCGTCCAGCATGTCTAAGGAGAACGCCATCGCCAGCGCGGCCGTCGACAACGTCTCCGAAGGTGGAAGTGCCGCGCAACTGTCCATCGGAAAAACTGGCAAAGCCGCAGGCAAGCGCGTCCGCAAGATTCTGGGGCTGACTGAGAAGACTGACGCGGCCAGCATGAGCCCTCTTGAGGCAATTGACGCGTTGGACGCAGTGGAACAGGAGAGGTCTGACGTCGACGGCAAATTCTATGCTGGCGAGCTGACCGAACCTGAGTACGAAAAGGCCCTTGCTGAGCTGGACAAAAAGCGAGATGCGCTTGAAGCGGTTGTCTCTGGAAACGGCGCGGCGGTTTCCAAGGGGACGGTCTCGGACAAGCGGCTGGAAGCGGCAAAGGCGCACATCTCGGCAACAATCAAAGATATCCTGTCTGCCCCGGTCGATGCGACGGACAAACTGGAACAACTGCAGTCCCTCCTCACAGAGCTGTACTCAATTGAGGCTGGGCTTGACCTCCCTGTTGACAGCAACAGAATCGGGCCGCTAACAGCTCCTGCTGTGAAGGCGGTCAACTCTCTGATTCACACAACGCGGTACCGCGAGCGCCCGACAAAGGCCGATTTGGAAACGGACGGAATTGCCCGGCAAGTTGCAACGGACACTGCGTTCGCCGAAGCGGAATCTGGGCTCACTACGGACGAGGAGTTCAAAGCCAATCAGGAAGGCGCTGACGAGGAGGCGATTGCCTCTTCGCGCACGACCCGTAACGACATCGCCGATGGTATGGTCGACAGCGACGACATTGGTGAGACTAACAGCCTGCTCTTCAATGACAGCCGCACCACTGAGCGCACCGGAGCGTCTCGCGCCTCCGTCCTTGGTGCGCTGGCGGCCCATAGCCCCAGCATGTTCGGCGTTGCCAGCACCCTGACCAAGAACGGCTCCCTCGTCCTCGTCACCAAGCAGTCCCAGCTCCCCAAACACCTCCAAGGTGAGAGGCTGGTGCAGGGTGTCTACGACCCGAAGACCGGGAAGGTCTGGATGGTCGCAGAAAACATCGACCCTGCCAACGCCGCTGGCGTCCTCCTCCACGAGGTGGGCGTGCATATGGCGAACGACGGCTCCCCGCTCATGACGAAGGCCATGAACCAAGCGGTCGAGATCGCCAGCGGGTCCGACCCCATCGCCGCCCGCGTCCGCAAGCGCATGGACAACGCGGGGCTCCTTGAGAACGGCAGGGTGCCGGTGTCCCAGCGCGAGGAGGCCATGGCTTACCTCGTCGAGGAGGCCGCGAAGTCCCAGCCCAAGTCCGCCCTCGCCCGCTGGTGGTCGTCCGTCAAGTCGGCCATCAAGGCGTGGTTCCTCAAGAACACCAAGTTCTCCCCGCGCCTCACCGAGCAGGACTTCGTCAACATCGCAAAGGCCAACGCCCGCGCCATGGCGAAAGGCAACGGCCCCCGTCCCCGTGACGGCAAGCCGATGAACTCCATCGCCAGCAGAGCCAAGGACGCCGCGGACTTCTTCCGCAAGACCCGCGCGGTGAAGACGTCCAAGGAGAACAAGTCCGCGTTCTCGGCTGTCGACAAGATCATCCACAGCGTCTCCGACAACGCACGGGGGCTCAAGCCCCTCACCCTCTCCCTCCTGATGACGCGCGACCTCGGCGCCCTCGCCAAGCGCTACATCGACGAGAAGGGCAAGCCCAGCTTGGTGGACGCCTACATGGATGCCAAGCACGCTCAGGAGGACATGCGTACGCAGATCGCCTCCGCGGCCGTGGACGTCGGCAACGGCTACCGCAAGCACTCCGAGGAGTCGCAGAAGAAGATGAACTCCGCCATCACGGACATCCTCCTCAGCGGCGTCTGGCCGTACCAGAGCTCGAGGTTCCCCGACAAGACGAAGTACGACGAGTACCGGGCCAAGCAAAAAAAGAGCCATACCAAGGAGTTCGCGGCTTCCGAAGCGGCGTGGGATTCTCTCGACGCCTCTGAGAAGAAGACCGTCCGTTCCATGTTCGACTACTACGTCAACCTGCAGGCGCAGAACCGCGCGGCCATCGCCAAGACCATCGAGGGTCAGTACAAGGAGGTGATCGACAAGGCTTCAACCGAGGAGGAGAAGAAGGCGCTGGAGACTGAGCGGAACAACAATATCAAGCTCATGCAGAAGGAGCTCCCGAGCGGCGTGGCACCGTACATCCCGCTGCGCCGCTTCGGTGACCACATGGTTGTCGTGAAGTCCCGCGAGTACCTCGCCCTCTCCAAGAAGGCCAAGGCCCTGAAGCGTGCCATCGAGAAGATCCACAATGGCAAGCCCTCGGAGAAGAACCTCGCCCCGTACTACAAAATGCTCGACGAGATCGACTCCATGGAGAAGAACTCGGACGACTACCAGCTGGAGATGTACCAGTCTTCCGCCGAGGCGGCCGCCCGTGTCCGCGAGCTCAAGCAGGAGCTTGGCGAGGACGCCAAGAACTATGAGATCGAGCAGACCGAGAAGGTGGCGTGGATCGGCAGTCGCGCCCCCCGGTGGTCAGCGATTCAGACGTTCCTCGGATCCCTGAAGGACAGTGAAAACGCTGACCCCCGCATGACGGACTCCATCCGCCGACTGGAGCAGGCGGCCCAGTTCGCCTACCTCCGCGCCCTCTCAGACGACTCGGCGAAGAAGATGAAGCTCAAGCGCAGGTTCGTCAAGGGCTGGCACGAAAACATGCTGGACAACTTCATGGACGGCGCCCGCGCCCAGTCCATCACGGTGTCCCAGCTGGTCTATGGCCCGCAGATCAACTCCGCCCTCTCCAACATGGTCAAGGCCACCAAGGAGAAGGGCGCCGCCCAGCGCGGCGAGGCGGTGACCTACGTCAACGAGTTTCTGCGCCGCCACGAGCAGGACATGCAGGATGGTGGGCACAAGCTGGCGAGCAACGTCATGGCGGCCACGTCCACGTGGATGCTCCTGACGAACCCGTCTTTCTACATTCAGAACGCCACCCAGCCGTACATGATGTCGGCCCCGTGGATGGCCGGCCGCTTCGGCGCCGCCGCCTACGCCAAGATTCTCGAGGCCCACATGCTCCTGATGGACGCCACCAAGGGCTGGAACCCCCTCGGCGAGGCAGGCATGAAGGACATCTTCAAGCGCCTGAAGGATGCCAAGGTTGAGGACGATGTGCTCAAGGCCCTCGAGGTCGCACGCGAAAAGGGCATCGTGGATATCGGCATCTCGCAGGACTTCGGTGAAATCAAGACCAGCTCGACCAACGGCGCGGTCAAGGCGACCAAGCGCACCGTTGAGGTGCTCCGGGACTTCGCCCGTCGTCAGGAAATCGCCAACCGCGTGTCCACCTACATCGCTGCATATCAGATGGCGAAGAAAGACGGTGACAGCGAGAAGGCGGCACAGCAGTATGCGGAGAAGTGCATCGTCGAGACGCACGGCGACTACTCGTCGTTCAACGCCCCGCGCGCCTTCAAAGCCAACGACGTCGCACGCATCGCCACCCAGTTCAAGAAGTTCCAGCTGATCCAAGCGGGCTACTACACCAAGATGATCATCGCCGCCACGACGCACACTGACCCCAAGGTCAGACAGTACGCATTCCGTGGCCTCATGTGGGCTCTGGCGACGCAGATGGTCTGCACCGGCCTCCGTGGCATGCCCCTTGGTGCCGCAGTCATGACGCTCACCGCGGCCGCCATGGGCGCCGCTGACGGGGACGGTGACAACGGGGAGGATCCGGAAGAGCGCGGCCGCAGGTACATCAACGACAAGTTCATGTCCGACGTCCTGTTCCGTGGCGTATTCGCAGGCTTCGGCCTAGACCTATCGCAGAAGCTCGGCTTCGCCTTCGACCCGTTGAGCACTGCCTCAGCCCTCGACATCACGAAGGGCCAGCAGACGGTGCAGGACCTCGCCCTTGCGGCGGCCGGCCCAGCTGGCGGCCTCGTCTCCCGCGTCTGCACGGGCGCCCAGTGGCTCGCTGAGGGCGAGCTGTGGAAGGGCATGGAGTCCCTCGCTCCTACGGGTGTCGCCAATCTTGCCAAGGCTGTCCGCTTCGGCACTGAGGGCATCACGACCCGCTCAGGCGACAGGGCCATGAGCCCCGATGACCTCGATGCCCTCACCCTCTTCATGCAGGCCATCGGCCTCCCGACGACCAAGATCACCGACCGCACGCGCATCATGGGCCAGCTCATTCAGCACGAGCAGGACCTCAAGGACAAGCGCGCGGTGGTGTACAAGCGGTTCGCCGAGGCCCGTCGCGACCATGACTACAAGGGGATGAAGGAGGCGCGGCAGGAGTTCAAGCACATCAACGAAGTAGCGAAGAAGCTGGGTTTCGGTACGGTCAGCGTCGGCCAGCTCTACAAGTCCGCCAACAACCAGAGGCAGAGGGAGCGCAACGCCACCGGCGGCGTCATCACCCGCCGGTCCAACGTCAACTGGGTCACGAGGGCGAGCAACCAGTAACGAAATCCGCCCACTCCTGAAGGAGCCTCCTCCGAGGCTCCAGCCGGTCACTGCGCTGGTACGCCAGCGCCACTGTGGACTCCACGCTGTGGCAGAGACACATCTCGCGCAGCACGGGGTCCTTTTCTTTGTCTGCGCACCACGTGGAGAACGTCGCGCGGAATCCGTGCACGGTGGAGTTCACTTCCGCCACGGCTAGAAACCGCCGCGCCTGCGCGGGTGTAATGCTCTCACCCTCCTTCACGGCGGGGAAAGCCATCCCTGGGCGCTGGGCGGCGCAGGCCATGAGCTCGTCAAGCTGGCGAGGGTACGGCACGACGAAGGGCTCCATCTTCCCGTCCTTGCGGTGGCGAACATACAGCACCCGCTTGCAAGTATCAATGTCTTCCGCAAGCATCCGCCCCAGCTCTCCGAAGCGCGTGGCACAGAGGAGCGTAGCCAGCAGAAGCTCCTGCACAACAGGGTGCCCCCATGTCGTGGCCGCCATCCGCTGGTAAGCACCCCCAATCTCCTCCCACGGAAGGCACGCGTGGTGCTTCTGCCCTCGGCGGAGCGGTGGAAGCAGGGTGTTGAGCACTCCTTTCCAGTCCGTAGGGAACGGCGCTCTCATCCACTCATTCGCGGCCGCGTAGTTGAAGCACGCCCGGAGAGCGCACAAGGTGGTCATGGCTGTCTGAGGATGCGGGTCCCACAGAGGCTTGAGTGTCGCCGCAACGTCCTTGCAGGTGATCTCCTCCACGGCCATCTCTCCGAGCGTCGGGATCACGTACCGCCTGAGCAGACTGACGCCGCTCGCCTCCGCTCCTGCGCCCCGCAAGCGCCGAAGCTCCACGTGGTAGTGCATCGCGTCCTTGTAGATGTCACAAAGCTTGTGTTTCTCCGGTGGAGGCGCCGGCTTGGCGGGTGGGGTTGCGAATGGCACCCAGCCCTCCGCCAATTTCTGCCTGCACTCCTCTGCACGAAGTCGCGCCTTGGAGAGCGGAACGGCGTTGAGCGAACCCAGCCCCCTGTCGTGGAGCTTCCCTCCTTGTCGGAAGCGGAACACCCACGAGCGAGCGTCTCCACGGACGCGAAGGTAGAGCCCTCCCCCGTCGTTATGCATTCCGTCCTTCAGAGATCTGAGGCGGGTGACGAAAAGCTTGTTCAGCGCCATGGCGGTTGTCCCATACTTTTTTCCATACCGCGCTTGAGCGGATGGGTGTTTCCCAAACGGGCGTATGGTACAGCCAAGTTCGCAAAAAGTCACCGACTGTTTAACACGCTGAGGATTCATGTTCTTTAAAAGGTATTTAGGTGCATTAGTGTTCACCTGCCCATGAGGTTTCCGATCGGATTCATTTCCATAAAAATCACGCACATAGAAAAAGAAAGGCCCGGAGGCATACCCCCGGGCCATACTCTATCGAACAACCCTAGCGTTCGTCAAGGTGCTTAGACTTCCTCCTTAGCCGGGTCGGCGGGCTGTTGCTCCTTAGCAACCTCGCGAGCTGAGCCAATGTTGAAGTGCTTGCGGATGTCCCCCACGAGCCACCGGGGCGCGATGCCCTCGGGGGTGATGGGTTTCGGGAACTGGCCCGTACGACGCCAAGAGTCAATCGTCTTGGCGGTGACCTGAAGCCAGTTGGCGAGGTCCGTCCGGGTGCACGTAGCACCGTCAAGGGTTTCAGGGGATGCGATGTCGGTCATTTCTTAGCCTTCAATCTTGGTGAGGTCAAACGTGTAGCAGCGCTGTTGCTTGGAGACGATGTTGGTGCCCTTTCCTAGGGTCACTCGGTCCGCCGAGCTCAACAGGTACCCGGCGTCCTTCATGGCCTTAAGGAACGCTGTCTTGTCCACACGAGCAGTGTTGGTCCACTGCGTGAGCGCAGTAGCGGAAACGTAGAACTTGCCGTCGTACGGCGTAGGGAACGCGGGGATTCCACGGACGCCACGAGCCACAAGCTCCCCGCGCACGACAACGTCCTCCTGCGCCGGGTTGGGTCTGCCGGGACCGCTGAGCGGGAACGTCTCGGTGTAGATGGTCTGGCCCTGCATGTCACCAAGCATCCGGCGGAGGGCATCCTCGCCATCGAGGTCGTTGTTCTCTGCGGTGTCCTCGATGAGCCGAGCCACGGCGTCCATGGCGAACTTCTCGAGAGCCTCGAGGTCGAACTCGATGACACCCAGCTCCTTCATGATTCGCGCCGCCATCATCGTGGTGATGATGTGGTTGCGGTAAAAGCGGAACTTCGGGTTCACAGTTAGCGGGGAGTCCCGCAGGAGGGGCCCGTCGAGGATGGCGCGCTGGTGGGCGAGCACCTCGAGTCGCTTGGTGGTCACGTAGCGAATGAACGCCTCGCCGGCAGAACCAGCATTGCGAGCGATCTCGGCGACGAGGGACGCGACGTGCACCGGATCAAGATGCGGGGTGTCGTACCGGTCGAGACGGATCTCGAAGATACGCATGGCTTCCGCATCCGTGTTGCCGTTCTCCGCCAGCCGAGCGCCGATGAAGGAGTTGCCAGTGAGCGCCGCTTGGAGGCGCCACGACTCACGAACACCGAAGGTCACCTTGCCGCCGGACGACTGGAGTCGAAGAGACTCCACACCGTTGGACAGGGCGTAGCAGAGCTCCGAGAGAGCCCGGCTGTCGAGGTTCGTCATCTCGTCGAAGAGGACGGGAAGGTTCTGCACGGCGCCGAGGAGCGCCGCTCTGGCCTTGGTGGTCGCACCAAGCTTGCCGGAGACCGTAAGCTCGTCAGCGTTGCCGAATGCGTAGAGAGCCACGATGCCCGCGGTTGTCTTGCCCTTGCCGGATGCCACGCCAGTGACGGCCACCGGGATGCCCTTGTACGTGGGGTCGCAGAACTCCACGAGCGGGGACGCCCACATCGAGCACATCATGTACTGGAACGGCTCCATGCCCGGGTGGTTGTAGATCTCATTGAGGCACTTGGAGTAGGCCTCGAGTGATCCCTCCGGGCGAGGAAAGCACTTCTTCTGCGCGGCGGCGTAGCCACTGAGGAGAACCTCGGAGACCTCGCCATCCGGACGGTAGAGCCGGGTGCCGAGAAGGAATGCACCCTTCTCCTGCCAGCCAAAGCACGTGTGCGTGCTCTTCACCGCCTTGTCGCGCATCAGCTTTCCAACGGCGTCTTTCACATATGCCGTCATGTTCACTCCTGCGTCTTTCGCGTTGGTGGTGAGCACCTCGTAGTTGCCTAGGTGCTCAAGAAGCTTGGCCCCGCCGGTACCGATGAGGCCGCCGGGGATGGTGAACTCGCGGAGCACTCCTCGGGGGAGGTGAGCGCGAGCGACGAACTCGTATCGACCCTCCGCGTTGCGGATGCGGTCCACGAGATAGATGCGGGTCGGGCAGAACGGATGAGCCTCGTCAACCCCGTCCTTGTTCTTCACGTGCCTGACCATGGCAAAGATCTTGCCATCCCACTCGTAGCCGAACGGGAGCTCTGGGACCTCCACCGTGACCTCGGTCTTCTTGGTGTCCTCCTCCATGACGACGGCCACCTGCTCCGCCTTGGGCTCCGGCACCACGTGCCCGAGACTCAGGGGAGTCTTGACCTTGCCACGGAAGGGGCAGTTCTCGCAGCCCTCAGGGTTGCACTTGCCGAAGAACTCGCACGTTGTGGGGCCGGAGTCCCACGTGTTCCACCGGGTGTCCACGTCGAGGTTGGTGTGCCCCGTCTCGCCTCGACGAGCGCTCCACTCCACAGCCTTCTCGATGCCGGAAGTGGAGTACTTGATGAGACCAATGACACCGCGCCAGTGATCGTAGCCAACATCACCCTTGGTGTCTCGCATGATGCGGATCTGCGCGCACTTGGAGGCGCAGACCTCGATGTCGTAGCCCACCTCGGGGTAACTGACGGGTATGTCGTCGCCCTGCTCCGCAGAGGCAAGCCACGCAGGGACGGCCGGGAGCTCACCCGTCTCGTCGCCGTAGAGCTCGGTGACCCGCTCGACAAACTCTGCTGTCGTGATAGGCCTTGGCTGTGCCATGGCCAGCTTGACGGGCTTGGGGTTCGCCGGGTCCTTGTGGTTGGCAGTGCCCACCGGGCGAAGGATGGAGGCGAAGTCACTGGTGCGCGAGGGGTCGATTATGAGTCCCGCAGTCTCCATGAGCTTCTTCAGCATCGTGGCAGTCTGCACCCACTGAGCGGGCTCAAGCTCTTCGTCGAGGCACCAGTATGCGTGGACGCCGTTGCCCGAGTTGATGAGCATTGGAAGAGGAAGGTTCTTCTCCTTGCACCACCCGCACAGGGCCCGGGCGCCCTCGCCCTGAGTCTTGTACCCCTTGCCCTCAGCGGCCTTGGCCTCACCGCAGTCGATGTCACACCAAAAAGCCTTGGCGGCCTTCCAGTTGTTCGCCTTGCGGCAGACATACTCACCCGTCTCGGTGCGGTGGGGAATTTCCTTGTAGGCGGCGCAGGCGTGGTATGTCTCCACGCCGCGAGCGTCGCACTGCATCGCCATCTGAGCTGCGGCCTCGAACGAAGTGAAGCCCTTGTGGCGGAACCGGTTGCCATCCTTGACAGCGATGATGTAGACCCCTCCGGCCGGGAGCACGGTGCGCAGAAATTCTGTCGTATCCATGATGATCCTCAAAGGGGAAAGAAAAGGGGCGCAGGGCCCCTTCTCGGTTTGAGTGGATGGTCTACTTAATCGTCGAAGCCAAGGTTGGCGAGCTCGTCAGCGAGCTTGTTCGGGTCGGAAACCGTCTTGGTCTGCACGGGAGCGGCGTGCGTCTCCTCGTATGCCTGCACCGTGCCGGTGACCACCTTGTTCACGGCGTCCTCCATGGACTCAGCCGGGGTGCGGGACGGAGCCGGGGCCTCGGTCGTGAAGGAGGCACGAGGCGCGTTGGAGACCTGCCCGTTGGCGCCGTAGACGCGGTTGGGAATCTCCATCTCCTCAGCGGCCTGAGCCGTCTGCGTCTCCTGCGTGGCCTGAGCCGAGCCCGTGAGGATGGCGCGGACCGTGTCGCTCTTGGCCTCCTCGAGGATCTCGCGATACATCTCCTCAGTGACGTAGCCAGCCGGAGCGAACTGCAGGCGGGGCGTGGCCTCGGAGGCGACGAAGGAGATGCGGGTCACCACAGCCTGATACGGCACCTTGCGGCGGGCGAGGATGCGGCCGTACTCGCCAATGGCCTTGATGGAGGCAGGCGGGACGCGGAGCATCATCGGCTCGTGGATGTTGGTCAGATCAGCGAGAGCGATGCGGACCGAGTCGGAGCAGGCCTTGCCCTTGCCAAAGGAGCCGTCCGGGTTGCGGGACGTGCCGAACTTGTTGTGCGGGCAGTTGGCACAGCACGAGCACTGGGGCTGCTGAGCCTGCGGGTCCGGGTGCTTGCCATCGGAGGAGAAGCAGGTCGGCTTGATGTTCTCGTCGCCCTCCTTGAAGGCCTGCATGTAGAAGACCTTGGAGGTGTTCGGATTCACCTTGATGAGAGCAACCTCGACGCTGTGCGCCGGAGACTCGGGGTCCTTCGGATTCGGGACGACCATGCGGACGCCGTCACGGACGACTGCGAAGACCTTGCCCTTGATGGACATGATCGGGTAGGACGTCGAGGCGTGCTGAGTGAGATCGTCGTTGCCAGTGTTGGCGGACTGGAGGAAGGCGGGGACGGCGGCCTGTTCGAAAGCGGTGATATCGTTTGCCATTTTGGTTTCCTTTGTAGTTGGGGGTCAGGAGCGACGGAAGTTGCAAGCGCGTTCGCGGCGGATGTTCACACCCGGGGGAAGATCGCTCATCTCGTTCAGGAAGTCCTGCACAGCGGTTTTGTTGGGTCGGACGTCGAGGAGCTCGAAGGCATCGTGGTCCCTGACGTAGTCCATGAAGGCGGCCTTGTCCGCGCAGGTCACAGAGACCTTCTCGGTTTCGTAGGCCGTGCCTTCGGGGGTGCGGATCGACTCAGAGCCGAGGTCCGTGAGGACCGTAAGCATCTGCAGTTCGAGGTCCGCGAGTTTGTCCTTGAAGGGCTTGATCGCCTCCTTGTAGGCGGTGTCCTTCTCGGCGATGAAATCTCGGGTCTTGATGTACTCGGAAATGATGTCGTTGGCGTTCATGGATGTCTCCTGCCTCAGCGTTGGCATACCCTGTATCATACACAGTAGCGAACATAAAGGCAAATGTAGATACTCATTCAGTTTTGTCGTCGCGAATCATGTCAAGCAGGGAGCCCTGAAGCTCCTGCTTGCTGTCGAGGCGGTTGTAGATCTTCTCTTCCAGGGGGGTGCTGACGAGGTGGACGATGACCGTGGTGCGGGTCTGCCCCGGACGACGGACTCGAGCGCAGGCCTGTTGGTAGACCTCGTTGGAGTACACCGGGCCAAACCACAGGATTGTAGTGGCCGCGGTCAGCGTCAGTCCATGAGACATCGTCGCCGGGTTGGCAATGATGACCCTCGGATCGTCCGTCGTCTGGAAGTTGTGGAAGATCTCGTCACGCTCGGACTTCGGGGTCGATCCATCGACGACCGCCACGGTGTGCCCCTTTCCAACGAGGTAGTCCCTCAGTTGCTCGAGCGCACCGGAGAACGGCACGAAGATGATGACCTTGCCCTCAGACTCGCAGACGATCTCGTCCGTAGCCTCCAAGCGGCTGAGGCAGTCGAGCGGCAGGCACTGCCCACCCTCGCCGTATGCCACACCACAGGCGATCTGCAGGAGCTTGGAGCACTTCACCGCCTCGTTGACAGCGAGGACGGAGCCTTGCTTGAGCTCAGCAATCAGCTTCTCCTTCATGGTGTCGTAGGCCTTCTGCTGGTCCCGGCTGAGGGCCACCTCGCGGGTCTGGAAGACCTGCGGGGGAAGATCGACGACGTCATCGAGAGAGAACCTGATGGCGGGCTGCATGATCCTGTGGACGGTCTCGACCGCATCGGGCTTCGGCTTCCACTTGAACTGGCTGACCTGAGTCATGACCAGCTGGCGCCACCGGGCGAAGTACTTCGGGCAGTCCGGGTTCGCCGGGGTGACGAGCTTGATCTGGCCGAAAGCGTCCTCCGGGCTGTTCGGAATCGGGGAGCCCGTGAGCCCCCACACCCTGCGAGCGCCATTGCACTGCTTGTTGCAGACGTTGTTCATGGCCTTCCACCGAGCGGCACCAGCATTCCTGAAGAGCGCAACCTCATCGATGATGATGTGGTTGATGTCCGGACGGTCCGCCAAGGCCTCCTCGATGACCTTCACACCGTCGGTGTTGACGATGTAGTAGTCCGCCTCCTCCGCCAAGAGACGAAGGCGACGCTCACGGGAGCCGTAGAGGACTTGGAAGGACGCGTCCGGGAACGAGCGGAAGATCTCGTCAGCCCATGTTCTCTCCATGACCGAGATGGGGCACACGATCAGCGTCCGCTTCACCACCTTGGCAGAGCGCAGGTAGTCCGTTGCCCAAAGGGACGTGATCGTCTTGCCCAAGCCCATCGAGTTCAGGATGAAGCAGCGGGAGTGCATGGAAGCGAACTCGGCCGTGGCTTTCTGCGCGTCGAACGGAGTGAACTTGCCCGTGTACGGGTAGTACATGTTCATTGGGGACGGCACGTCATAGCCAAGGTTGCGGAGCACGATGGTCTCCTCGGGCTTGTGCGGGACGGCGGTCAGTGTCTTGCCCTCGAACTGGAAAACCTTGGCGGTCGGGATCACCGTGGTGATTTTCCCCGGCTCACGCAGGTTGAACAGGAGGGCTTTTTTCGGTTTGAAGATCAACATGGTCTCTTGGGAGGGGTCTTACTCGCCCCTTCTCCATCCTCGGTTTTTCTTTTGGCTCACGACTCGCAGGTTGCTCCGGGCGTTGGTGCCGCCATGGGCGAGCATGCACTTGTGATCCACGTCCTTGCCGTCGCCCTTGTGGACGAGGCCCTCTTTCTCAAGCTCACGGCGCGCGGCATTGCGCATCGCTCGCTTTTTCTTTTGCTCAGGTCGGGCGCCATACGCCTTGTCGTATGCGGCCTTCCTCTCAGGGGATTGAGGCATCTCTGTCTCCTATTATATGTAAGTTGTGCGTCACTCGGGCTTGCGGAGCACCATGACGTACGGAGTCAGGTCGCGCCAAGCGGCCCCCTTCTGCTCGTCGTTCGTCATCATCGTTGTCTCCTTTGGCGCTCTCGCACCTTCTCTTCCTTCTCCCACTCGTCGCGGCACTCCTTGTCGCACCAGCGCTCGCCGGGCGGCACGGGTTCGCCGCAGTAGAGGCACCTGCCAGTGGCGCGGTGCTCGGGGCGGTGCTCCTCAACTCGATGGGAGGCGTAAAAATCCATGTCCTGTTGGGCTCGGTCAACTACGTCCATGTATGTCTCCTAGGGTACGCAGTAGGTCAAGACACCATACTTTTTAAGCCGCTCAAGTGCGCTCCGGACGTCGCCCACGCTGTCCGTTGCGAGCGCCACGCCCTTGGCCTCTGCGATGGCCTTGAGGTGCCGCTTCTGATTGGCTGAGGTGTTCTTGATCTTGCCGGGAGCCTTGGTCTCCACGGCGAAGAAGATCCCGAAGGTCTTCCCCACCATGTCAGCCGTGATCTCCACGGGGGCGCAGGCGACAAAATCAGGAAATCCCACATTGCCGAAGCCTCCGGGCACCGGCATGTAGTAGTAGATTTTCTCGTCTTTGAAGTAACGTTTCACCGCCTCTTTAACTTTTCCCTCTGGTGTCATTCTTCCTCCTTGCTGTTACTGGGCGGAACAAGCGGTCTCCGCGGTCTCCGTTGCTGTAGCGATAGATCAGTGTTGCATAGCAGATGCCTGTAAGCACTGCCCACTCTTTGAGGCTCTTACCGTTTACGCGAATGGAGCGCCGCCTGTTTTGCGCCCGCTCCCGCACTGTGCCCCATCGGCAATTCTCCGGGCAGTAGCCCCCGTTCGGGTCGACCCTGTTCAGCGTTAGCGCGTCTGAGTACCCCCTAGACATATCCGCCCAAAACCCCCCGAATGTGCGCCATGCCTCGCAAACGGTTATCCCTCGCCCCCCGTACCTCGGGTAGTCTTTGCACACGCTGTTTTCGCAGCGGTTGTGCATTCCCGCCCAAATACGATACGGTCGTGAGCGCCACCTTGGAAGCACACTCCCCCTACAGCCGCAAGAGGCGATGCTAGTAGCGCTTTTAGCATGGCTTCTGAGCGTCGCTAGCCGGCGAACGACAGTGCCGCCGCACGTACATTTGCACAAAACAAATGTGCCGTAGTGCTTGCCAGCTGGGGCAGGAACCTCTTTGACTACAGTTAGTCGGCCAAACAGCTCGCCTATAACCACCGGCCGCTTGTTTACTGGCTGATTGAAATTCATCTCATCTCCTTGCCTCGCAGTGGACACAGTCAGCCACCGGGCAGTACCCTCGGCACAGCCCGCACGGCCTCTTGGGCCACTCGTTCTTCTCGTGGGCAATACGAAGCCTAGCCACCGTGGGAAGCCACAGCCCCCAGATGGTCGGGATGTCCTTGCGCTCATAGCTCGAGCGGTCGATCTTCCTCTCCTTGAGCCACACAAAGGCCGTCATGACCTTGGTGACTTCAGGCCAGTAGTCGAACGCATACCCTGCGTAAAGCGCCAGCTGATCCGAGGGCTTTCGCTTGCCCGTCTTGTAGTCAAGGATAACGACGGTCGAGCCGTTGCGCACGACGAGGTCAGCCTGTCCGCGTGACCACGCGTCCTTCCACAGGCAGGGCTTGTGGTCCTCGTCCACCGAGAAGCGGTACTCAGGGAGCTTCTCCCCGGTCATTGCCTTGATCTTGGTGGCGAGGGGGGCCCACTGGTCGAGCCCCTCAGGCAGAGCCACGCCGTAGTTGACGTGGTCCTCGAACGCTTTGTGAACTTTGATGCCCCATGCCGCCACCTCGGAGAGCTGGTCCTTGACGTCCTTGGCGACGCGCTGGCGGTAGTAGCGATACGGGCAGTTGGTGAACATGGCCAGCGATGACGCCGTCCATGCGGGAAGCTTCTGAATCATTGATGTCCAAACCGATTGGCTAGGGCATCGAGCTTTGACTTTGATGGCGTGGAGCGTTTGATAGGCCCTTGCGCTTTCGCTTGAGCCCACTTGTCCTCGATCTCCTTCACGAGCATCTCCGTGAATTCCATGGAGGCCTTCCGCGAGTTGGTGCCGGGGTCCCGCTCGTCGATGTACTTCTGACGGCGAATGTCCCACAGCCTCTGCTTTTCGTCGGCGAAGGCCTTCGCTTCCTTCGGAGACATGCACTCGCCTCTGCGGAACTCTTCAGTCTCCACCGCCAAGCGGCGGCGACGGCGAAGCTCCTTCACGTAGGCGGCGGCCTTGTCCCTTCGGGTCTTGGTCTGCACGTAGATCTTGGGAGTCAGAACAGTGTCACGCTGCTTCTCACAGAGTTCGAGGAACTTCCTGCCAGTGGCCGCCGACAGCTGAAAGAGCTTGAACACGATGTCCATGCATCGCGCCTCCTTCTGCAGCCGCGGCTTCTCACTGCGGGCGATCCACCCTATGAACCGCTCAGTCCGCTTGGCCCCATAGATGGGGTCAAGAAGGTACCTCGCGGCTTGCTTCAACTTCTCAGTCTCAATGCCGGGAATGCACTCTTCCATGGGAACCTCGCTCGTAAGATCATCGGATGCCGACAGTCTAACGGGACTCAGGTTCTTTAGGAAGCCCTAGTTTCTCTAAATTTCGCTTTATTTCGCTTCTACGTAAGTCCTCCCAACGCCTGCTTCACAGTTGACCGGCAAGTCGGGAGCCCATTTCGGAGGAGTGCTCATCACCCTCTCCATCATGTGCTTGACGTCCTCAGCCTCCTCCTCGGGCACGACTACGATGACCTCATCATGCACCATGTGCACCACCTGCCTGATCTTGCCGTCCTGCCGACGCTGAGCGACCTTGTCAAGCTCCTGCTTGATGGCGCACATCTGGTAGGCGACGATGATGCGGGCGAGGCCCTGCACAAGGTTCTCGGTGAGCGCCCCTCCGTAAATCCTTGATCTGAAACGCTTTTTCTGATACGTATACTCAGTCCATCCCTTGTCCCCGATGCTCTGCTGTAGATCGGGGTACTGAAGCTTCATGCCGTTGGGAAACTCCACGGCACGCTCCTTGCCCCACACCCTCAACTGGATGCCGTGCCCGACGGTCGTGTCGTACCCTTTGTACATAGCCTCGATGGCCACTTGGCATTCTTTCCACAGCTGACTGATCGCCGCGAAAGACCCCCGGTAAATGCCTACGATGCGTTGGCACTCCTCCAATGGGAGCTTGATCTTGACCAGCCCCGTCTCAAGGGCGTGCTGAAGCTTGTTCGCCCCAACAGCGTAGCCAAGGCCGAGCACGCAGTTGTGAACAAGTATTGGGCCCTCGCTAGTTCTGATCATGAACCGATGCCTCGGGCCCGCATTCAAAATGTCGTACACGGGCTCTGAGGGATTCAATTTCGGTTTTGAGTTGAGCATTTTCTTTCTCCAGTTGAATGATCCGTTGCGACAGCTCATTAGCATGCCGCTTGTTTCTCGCGTTCTCACTACAAGTGACAAACCGAAGGTTCCCCGGGAAGTATCCCTTCTCGTTGTCTGTCCTATCGAGCTGCAGGTCGGGGTTGTCCCACCCGGGGAGCGTCTGAACATAGCGTAAGAAGTCCCAACGGTCCTCCCTCCACTTCTCGTACACCTTGATGCCCCTACCCCCATAAGAGGCGTAAACCCGGCACGTGGGAGAAGTGCACCTGCTGATAATGGCAGAGAGCCGATTCAACAGCCGCGCCCTATGGTTGTCGTTTGGCATGGCGTCCTTGTACTTCCACCAGCGCTTGTCGCTAGACTTGCGCTTGGCACACGCATCGCAACGAGTACTGCGCCCCGCCTTGAGGTTCTCCTTCAGGACGCACCCTTCCCATCCACATGCGCATCGGCAAAACGGGTGCCACCCATAAGGGCGCCCACCTTTGGATACGAAGTAGGCGTATCCGAGGACGGTAAACTCGCCGAACTCAGCGCCCGCTGGAACAAAGTCCCATCTTGAGCTAGTGTCTGCCAAGGCGCGAACGTCCGCCCGGTCATACAAGCGTGGTCTGGGGTCGCCCGGACGCCATACATAGTCAGCGTAGGCTTCTTGCCGATCTCGGCGACCCCGTCGTGGCTCACCCACTCCACTCCATCCCATAGCAAATCCTCCTGCGTAATGGCTTCAATGGCCTTCCAACCGTGGTTGGTCAGCACTTCCGTGCCCGCCGCTAGGCAGGTCTTGCCGACGTGCCTCTCGTTCGGGTCGTCGTGCTTGTTGATTGGACGCCCGTAAATCTTGGAGGCGAAGGACGAGTAGACGTCCGCCCCGTCCCTGAACTCCTGCACAAGATCAGCCTGACCGGCGAACCACGCAAGCACGCGGGCCTCGATGTTGGATGAGTCGCACGCCACAAGACGGTAGCCCTCAGGCGCTTGGATGGCCTCACGCAGGACACCTCCACGGGGAAGGTTCTGCGGGTTGATCTTGTCTCCGCCGCTGTTGTGGACGAGCTTCCCGTTGGCGACGAACCGGTTGCGCGGTCCGCAGTTCAGGATGTCGTACACATGGGCGGTGCTTGTGGTCTGCATCACAGCGAACCTCCGTTGATGCCGCATCTGCTTGACCGTCGGGTTGAGCGCCCGGCGCTTGGCAGAGCATGTCCTGCACTCGATCTGCTCATCATGCAGGACGTCCTTGACAAACTTGAACCCCTCCCATCCGCAGGCACAGCGGAACTTGGCCCGCATGTTCTGCTTCTTGATATAGAAGATGTCAGGGCTTACCAAAGTGAGCCTGCAGTCAGGCCTTTGCAGGTGCCGGTACAGCCGCAAGCGTGTACCCCCCTGCTGCCGCGTCGAGCAAGCTGATTGCTCCGTCTTCTCCATGACCTTCCTCCACGAAAACTTGGTGATCCGGCGTACCGGTGATGCCTTGGTAGCTGATGACCTTGCGGGGCCCTCGATCCACGAGGCCGCCGTGCTCCACAAACTCCTCTCCATCCCACACGAGGTCTTCGTCCTGCAGGCAGTCGAGCCTGATCTCCATGACCTCACCGCCTCGCTTGACGTGGATGCGGGTGTCGCCAGTGAGGCAGAAGCGCCCTGTATTGACAGCGCCGTAGTAGTTGAGCAGGATGGGCAGAGGCCCTCTGCGAGCGATGTTGAGGAACTGCTCAGTGCGCGTCTCCTCGATGGTCGTCTTGAGCCCTAGGCGGGCGGCGACGAGCGCCTGCACCTTCTCGTTGGGGTGCTCGAGGAGCGCTTGGAACTCAAGGTCAGTCTTGGCAAAAGCGTAGGCGGTCTTGCCCGTCTTCTCGCTCACCTTCGTCGGGGGCTCGACGCCCTCGGCGCGCAGGAGCTCAGCGAACTTGCCGTTGGACATGAAGGCCTCCCGGTCTCCATGGCTCACGGACAGCAGGAGCGCCTCCTTGTCAGCCTTGACCTTGGAGAGATGTTGGGCGAGAAGCGGCTCATTGAGCTCCAGCACGGGCTCGGTGAACATCCTGATCGTCATGTCGATCAGGTAGATCTCCTTGAGCGGCGTGAGCGGGCGCAGTCGCTTGTAGAGCTCCCACGTGAGCGCCACGTCGTTCTGGCAGTACCGCCCGAAGGCATTGAGCTCCTCAGGGGTGAAGTCCGCCCGGCGCTTACCGAGAGTGTTGTAGATCTCCGTACCCTTCTCGCCGATGCCGAAGTATGTGGCGAGCGCTCGCAGCGACCCGCCCACGGAGAGACCCGTGATAGGCCTTGACATGCTGAGCGTGTCCACATGCACCTTGGGGCGGATGCCGTACTTCCAGTTCAGGATGGCCGCGTCGAACACTGCGTTGTGAGCGATGCAGACCTCGTCCTCCATGTGGAGAGAGCGCAGGGCCTCGAGCATGTACTGGTGATCACCAGTGAGCCACTCGATGGGGCCCTCGTCCCGCTTGACGGACACACCGATGACCTCGAAGCGGGGGTCTCGGATGTACGCCTCGGTGGACATCTTGGACAGGCTGAATTCCTTGTCGTAGTAAGTCTCGAAGTCGTATGTGATCATGGGATTCTCGATACGAAATTGCCCGAGAGTATACGCCCCTCCCGGGCAATTTGTGAATACTTTGTGTTCATGTTGCATGACACGCTACTGCGTAGTCATGCAGGCGTATCAGTACACGTTGACTCCGGTCTTCTCCGCGTACTTCATGAGGCGCGTCTCCGTGCGGACGGCGATGCGCTGAAGCTTGCAGAGGCGACGCTGAATTTGGAAGAGGTGCATCTCCATCTTGCGGAGGACGCGGTTCATCTGCACCTCCTGCACCTTGTGGCGGCGGACGAGCCGGTTGTTGTCGTTCATGATCATTCCTTTGTAAGTTGCCATTGAGTAAATCGTGCGAGCGCTCTGAGCTTCGCGGCTCGCAGTGTAGCGTGCCACTCAACGGATTCGAGCGGTTCGACATCGAAGAGAAACACCATCCGATAGGGAACCTTCTCCGGGCGGTAGCTCACGATGTTCGCAGGGGAGACCGACATGCTTGAGACAACCATCTTCCAAGCAGGTCGGCCGAACCACTGCGTGCGCACCCATTTGATGTGCTGTGTTGCCATGTCAGATCCTGATGGTGTCGCCAATGGGCGCATCCTCCTCGCTGGCCCCTTTGCAGTAGACCCACACAGTGGGGATGCCACACTCGTCGAAGGGCGTGTATCCATCAGTCAGGGTGATGGCTAGCTCAGCCTCGGGAGCGTTCTTCTCGGTCCAGCGCAGCCCCGCCATCATGTCGGTCCCGCCGCACCATGACTGGGAGGGGAACTCGAAGGGCTCCCCTTGCTCAAAGGTCCTCGAGTACACCACATCCGTCGTGGTGAAGAGGAGATGAACCTTCTCGGGTCTGCACTGCTCGATGATGCGAGCGACGTGGCCCTTGAACTCCCCAAGGGTCTCATCGGTGAGGGACCCCGAGGTGTCGATCTGAATGACCACCTCCCCCATGCCGGGCAGGCGCTCACGCCGAGGCAGGTAGGCTGTGCGGAGGTACCGCTTGTTGGGACGGTTCCAGCTGTGATGCTGTTCGACGTGCGCCGTCATGAAGCGCTCGAGGATCTCGAACCACGGCGTCTTGCTCTCGAGGAACTTCTCGAACCTATTGGCCAGTCCCGAGCTAAGCTTGCCCGCCATCTTGGCGGTTGCCACAGCCGAGGCCACGTCCACTTTGCCCTCCGTAATGGCCTGATCGATCTCAGCCTTGCTCATGCCCTTGGCGAGCTCAGGCTTGAGGTCAGGCATGGGGTTCTTCGTCCCCCCTGCTCCGCCGTTGCCTGCACTTCCTCCACGGCCCTGCTTCTGCTGTTTCTGCTTCTGCAGGAGCTCAGCATAGACGTCCTCTGCCGTACGGTCAGCGGAGCCCGGCATGCGGATGCAGTCCTCGATGGCCTCACCCACGCGCTCTCGCTCGAGAAGGTCATTGATCACAGCGTCGCACGCCACGTTCCACAGCTCAGGGTCCCTGTCCTGCAGACGGGCGATGTGGGCGTAGACCACATGCATCACCTCATGAGCGAGGACGAACTGGATCTGATTCACCGTGAGTCCGCCAAGGAACTTCTCATGGAAGTGCAGGACGCCCTGCTTGTCCACGCATGCGGTGTCTCCGTACTCAGTGTCCTTGTGGATCCTGATCTCCTTCTTGAGGAGGAGCGAGGCAAAGAAGGGCTGCCTCAACAGGAGCTGGACCTTGGCGCGATTGAGGTTGTCATTCTTCATCATCTTCTCCCATGTTGATGCCCATCTGACGGGGCACGATGCGCTTGGCGACGAACTCCTTGAACTCGTCGTCGGTCATGCTGTCCACGAGCAAGCGGCTCATGCGATTGCGGACCTTCTTGTTCTGCAGGATCTGCGTCCATGCATCAGAGCGCAGGTACCCTGTGCCCGCCCCGTGGGCGAAGCACGCTCCGCCTAGGTTGGTAGTGCGGGTTCGGGCGTACTTGAGGAAACGGGACCCCAGAGGATCGAGCTTGCTCGTAATGGGGGCGTTGTTGAGCATGCGGAACTCAGCGCACACGCCATCCACAGCCGCCATGTACTGCCCCGCCTCGTTCAGCGTCGGGCGATGGCGGTACACCACCTCACTGTCGGGCTTGAAGTCCACGGGGAGGCCGAAGTACGGCCAGTACGGCCGACTGGTGGCTTCACTCCTCACGAGATACATGAGGAACGCCGGGTAGTGGCACTGCTGCATATCGGTGTAGATGCTGCGAGCGATCTTGATTGCCTCGGTGAAGAGGCGATGCGCCTTCAGCACATCCTTCATGCGACGGGTGGTGCTGGGCTTGAGACGGCTGTAGCCGTTGGGTCCGAATGGCATGGTTTTCTCCAGTGAATGAGTAAGTGGTGTTGTCAGATGTGAGGCGTGGCGGCCTGCTTGGCCTTCTCGCGCACCTCCTCGAGGGCGGCGTTTACCTCTTGAGCGATATAGGCCTCGACGTCACTCAGGCAGACGCCGCGCCTCTCGCACTCCTCATAGATGCTGTTGTTCGCCGGCCAAAACGCATACTCGACGTCCTCACATGTGACATACGAAAGGTCCTTGGCCTTGAGGCGCTTGTTCGTCATGTCCTCAATGGCATCAGCCACTTCGATATGGTCGATGATCTCGTCGAGGGGATAGTCGTCAGGCGGGTCAAGCCGCCAATCTCCAACTCCGTAGTTGATCATGGTGTTCTCCTTGTGCAGGGCGGGGCTATGACAGGCCCTGCCCCTTCTGTGGTCAGTACCGGGTGCTGAGGTAGTCGCTGAGCTCCTGCTGCTTGCGGCGCTCGCGGCGCACGTCGAGCCACGTAAGCATGAGCACGATGAGGATCAGGCAGGCCACGGCGAACGTGGCCATCTGGGCCCACACAGGCAGGCCGAACCTCCCAGCGATGGTTGCGATGAGCACTGCGCAGGCGATGGGCAGTGCGCTGAACACCGCCCCGATGAGCAGAGCCTCGATGTTCTTCTTCACGAGTCGCATGATGTGCATGCTGTTCTCCTTAGATGAGAAGGTTGACGTTCTTCATGGCGAAGTCCTGAAACTCGCCGGTAGAGCTGAGCCACTTGTACCTTTTGGCCGCGTCCTTCATGAACATGATCATGAACTCCGGGGGCAAGCGGTTCATCACTTTATAGATCTTCGGGAAGGCCTTCTCGTCCACCATGCTGAGGAGCTTGGCAGTCAGCGCATACTGCACCGCCGGGGTGGTCGGGATGGTCGCCTTGGTCGGGGCCTTGAGCATGGCGTTGACATCAGGCAGTTCCGTGTAGATCTTGCGGAACCCCATGTACTCAGCGGCCGCGCCATCGCCAACAGCACCCTTGAGGTGCTCGACGTAGAGGGCCGAGTCCATGTCAGTGGGGATGCGGGACGCGTCCTCCCACGAGCGAGGCGTGGGGTTGACCATCGCGCTCGGGTCGAACTTGCTGAGAAGCTCAGGCCTGAAGCGGATGAACGCGACGAGCACGGGGTCGATGTCGTGCTGATGCGCCCAAGCGCACCAATCGTCGAGGTCCTCGTCGAAGCTCAGGATGCGCATGCGGTTTGCGAGCTTGGTGCTCAGCCTCGATGCGCCCGAGCGGTCCTCCGTGCGATTGCCCGTGGCGATGATGTACAGCTGATCTGTCAGCTTCATCTGCCCCGCGCATCGGTCGAGGATGACGCGGCACAGGGGGTTCTGCATGTCCATCGTGGCATCGCTGAGCTCCTCGATGATGAGGATGGCCGGGCCCACTCCAGCCCGCAGGGCATAGAACTCTTCGGGCGGGACCCACCGAGAGCAGGCGCCCGAGAGATCAGGCAGGCCGAGGATGTCCGAGGGTTCCCGCAGCGAGGGGTTGAACTCGACGATGCGCTCCTCGGGGATCTTGTGCATCTTGGCAACGACTGCCGCGATCTCCCTAGCGCACGAGGACTTGCCGCCACCGGGCTTGCCAAGGATGAGGGGAACGACGGTGTTCCCACGGGGCGCGCTCCACTGCGCGACGATGGACTGCTTGAGATTGTTGAACTTCATGGTGTTCTCCTTAGTCAATGAATGTCAGGGTTATTGAGTTGGTGCTGGACGAGGCGGGCGAGGGTCTGCCTCTCCAGCCACGCCTGCGCACCTTGGCGCGTCTTGCGCACGACGGATCTGCCACGGGTGCAATAATCGTCCTCGAAGGACGTGGCTTCCCACCTCCCTTCGAGGAGCGTGACATACCCGAAGATGATGAGGTTCGGATAAATCGCCCCGGTCAGCTGATACATGGGCGGAGTAGTCCCCGTCTTTCGCAGGAGGCAGTGCGGCCTGAGCGCAGGCAGGTTGATCTTCAGGCACTCAACACGCATAGTCATCCTCCTCCCCGGTCAGCGCGGCATACGCTCGGGCCATGATCACGCGGGACTCGAGGTGCTCCATGGCCTCCTCCTTGGAGTCCTTGAAGAACAGCATGGGGATGCTGTAGCTCAGCTCCCCGTTGCAATCCTCCTGCCGGATCCAGTCAATGCAGATCCACTTGGGTCCGAAGAGGGTCTCATCCTTCACGCAGAACCCCACCACGTCATTGAGGAAGTGCCGGGACACGACGTCGTGCCTCGCGAGGATGTAGCGCTCCTCACCATCAGGCGGCATAGCCCACAGGTACCGCTGCAGATCAGCGAGGCGCTCAGTCCTGAGCTTGGGCGCGGACTCCACGTGGGGCCAGAACAGCAAGCCATAGCCATCCGCGATGGCCATGGCCTCCACGTACGCCCGGGCAAACTCCCGATCCTTGAAGTACCGGGCGCCGAACACTCTTGAATACGAACACGGCCGCGCCTGCCATACCTGCTGCGCGCCGGGACTAACGTCGTCCCTAAAGAAGCTCCCTGCCCTGTAGCAGGTCTGGCCCCCTTCCTCCGTACGGAGAGCCAGCCACTCTCCACAGGGAGCTCCCTTCTCCTCCTCGTCCTTCGTCCACTTGGCGTACTTCGCCAAGGCAGGTGAGCACAGGACATGCTCGATATTGAGGTCCATTGTTTCCTCCGATCAGTCAATGAATGTCTACACACAGCGCACTGGGTAGCCCGCACGTCATGCAAAAGTATACGCCGGACAGGCGTAGGTTAGCGCTGAGAGGCGTAGACGCCCAACAGCATGAACGGCGCCTGCCACAGGGGGCCGAAGTCGTTCCAAAAGAGGGCCCCCACGGTCGCCATGCAGGCGACAGCGAGCCCGTTCCACATCAGGCGTTCCATGCTCCGCCCTCCTCAGACTCAATGCTCTCTGTGATGGCCTGATCGGCTTGACACATGGCCACCACCCATGACTGCGCCTCGGGCAGGCTGTCGAACCGCTTGGTCGGCGCCGGCGGGGCATCAAAGTCGAGAAGAGAGGCGCGGGGCACGTAGCACGCGCAGAACCTCATGGTCGCGGAGCGCCCTAGGTCCATGACCGAGCCCACGGTTACCGACCGGCTGTTGCACAGATAGGCGATGTTTTCACGGGCCGACGGGGTCCAAGCGAACCCGCGGCGGCACTGCCGCTTGTCTGCCGGGGGACAGACGTCGACAAAGATAGGAGAGTTGTCCATGTCGTTCTCCGAAGTGAATGAGTGAATGCGGGGGCCGGGAGCAGCACGCCATGCAGGCATGACAGGCCCTCAGCCGCCACGGGATGCGGGGTTACAGGCCGCAGGCGGATCGAGCCACCTTCTCTGCTATGGCCTCCCGGGCTTTCTTGCGCCGGACGCCATGAGCCAACAAGGCCACGACGACCTCCCTGTTTCCACGCGCACAGAGCTTGCAGCTCTTGCACGTCACGCCCTTGATCTGGTTCGGGCAGATGACAATCCTTCTGCCCTTCGGGGTAGTGGCGGGGACGTGCTCGGCGTCAACGCAGGCGATGACTGCCGGGACGCCAAGGTCAATGGCCTTGTCGCACTCTTGCGTTGTCTCGCAGGAGGCGTTGACCGTGAACCCGCTGTTCCTCGCGGCCCGCAGGCAGGACGCCTCCAAGCTACCCAACTCACAGTGGGTATATGCGTACGCTTGCACCCCTGCGACCCAGAAGATTTCCGATAGACGGGAGACCAGATCAAGATTGAGCCTGCTCGTCCCGGGGATAGCCATGTCCCCCGCCACGTTGTGGCGAAGGAGCGTGCCCGGTTCAAGCCGCGTCACGCGGTCCATGAGCTCGGAGAGGTTCAGGCCGTGCGTGCTGCACCGCCTCCACGCGAAGGACGTCCCATAGTCCCCCCCGTAGCATCCCCTGCCCTTGAACGGGCAGGACGTGGGGCAGGACGCCTCCTCGGTGTACGTTTGGGGGATATCCCCCGTCTTTCGGTTTGTACTCTTCTCGACGAAGAGAATCTTCGGATAGTTGTTGGGCATGCATGCCTCCAATCAGTTAGTGAATGCCCGCGCGCTTGGGTCGTGGGGGCGCGGGGTCCCACGGGCGTCAGACCAAATCCCACGTGAGGATCAGGCTGAACTCCGTGCCGTCCGGGAGGACGTACTCCTCCCACTCGACGACGATGGTCTCCACGCCCCGAGGCGTGGCCGTGCGGTACCACTTCATGTGGTGGGAGAAGGAGGCCGCCGAGCGGCGGGCGCGGGTGAGTTCCTTGTTCGTGGCAACATACATGGTTACACTCCTTGTCTAATTAACGCGGGCTTTGTCTAATTAGTCCGCAGGATGCATACGCGGTAGCGGGGGTTAACCCGCGCTCATGCTGGCGCGAGGGCGCGCTTGTCTAATTGTCTAGTTTGTCTAATTAGTCCGTCTAATTAAAATAGCCATATAGTTCAGGGACTTAACCCTAATTAGACACATTTTTATTAGATCGGCGAGGCTCCCCCATATTTCACGTTACCCCCGTGGTAACAGGATGTAACGACGAGCGGCCTCGCGTGGGGGCTGGATATCTATCTATCTGTCTAGTTGTCTAAAAAAGATAGATAGATAGATGGAAACCTTGGAAATTTTAATTAGACAACCAATTAGACAATTAGACAAACCGGCCCCTCTTGGCGTCTAGTTTGTCTAATTAGGGTGCGGGGGTCCCCCCGCACCCCCCTTGGAGATCATTCTTCCTGATCTTCCGGAAAGATCAACGCCTCCTCTCCGAGGTCGAACTCAAGGACTTCGAGGTAGTGACGCAGCTCCTCCCATGGCTCCGCGTCCTCCCCGCGGATCCGGGCCCACCCGGCCGTGCAGTACGCGACCCACCACGCATCTCGCACGGACATGATTCGCCCGCGCAGGAGCCCCTGAAGCCTTTCCTGAATCTCTTTCTCGTTGGACGTGTTTCTCTCCCTTATGTTTCAAAAAACCGAACAGGGATGTTCAGCTGCGCCGAACGCCCGGTCAAACGGAGCCCGCACCGCATCAGCGATGACAGGCCCTTGAGTTTCAAGGGCCGAGGGGCTTAGCCCCCCGGCCCTCTCTGCTGCGTTACGCCTTCAACATCGCGACCACCCGGGGAAGCATGTCCGGGCAGTTTTTGATCATGTCGGCGAGCGCTTTGAACGCCTCCGCCTGCGTGGAGTCTTCCGTGCCCTCGCAGGCACGGGATTGCGCGTTCGCAAAGTTTTCAAGCGCCTTTCCGAAGGGCGTGCGCGCCCTTTCCTTCGCCGGGACCTTGAACCGCATGAACGTAGTCTCCTTCATGGCCTTGACGATCGCGGCATGCCGCGAGTTCGGAAACACCCGATGGATAGTCTTTGAAACGGTGTTCGTCTTCACCGTGTAGGTGAACTCGAAGCCGTACGTTCTGAACCACTTAAGCAACCGTTTCTGATTGTCTTCGTGGAGTTTCGGGTACGCCGCCTCAATGAATTCCTTGACATACATAGCGCTGCGCAGACTGTAGGCGCGGTTTACCGCCTTGCGGACCCGCGCGGTGATCTTCGCATCGAACGCCTCGGACTCCTCATCGAGCCCATTCGCGCCGGCGCGCGCCTCAGCGGCCTGCTCGGCCGTGAGGGGCTCCTCGTCCTCGCGGTGCGAGGGGTCCTGCCGCTCCCATTCCGCCGGCAGTCCGGCGAATTGGGCCGGGAAGGCCATGGCCACGGGCGTGACGGGGACTTCAGTCTTGATAATGGACATACTTTTCTCCTAAATGAGTTGGGCTATCCTCTGCGCCCTCGGGATTGAAGGCGCAGGAGTTAGCCCGACGCAGGGAGGAAAGGGCTTACGCTAGCTTAGAGGTTGAACAGGGAGGGCGCACGTACTGACGTGGCGAGGCCTACTCTCACCCCCGGGGTCCACTTAGTCGGCGGTTCTTTGTCCGCTCATCATGGGGGGGTTTCTCGGGTTCCGGGCGCTCTATGCGCCTCAGGCTAGTCATTCAATTTTTAAAGAACGCACCGCTTGCGCAGTGTTCGGGCGAGGGGCCTTAGCCGGCGGGAGGCTACGTAGTGAACTACGCAGTACCCATAGTGGCCTCAGCTACCTATGTGCCTTACACCTATGGCGGGACAAAGATGCAAGGGGGGCGGGGGAGGGGGTGGTTTGAGG
>ERZ1026856.392-NODE-392-length-28604-cov-6.822621_pt1 | contig 28604 bp, 24 predicted proteins | sample MGYA00380158_ERZ1026856 | MGnify/ENA primary metagenome ERZ1026856 (study PRJEB33269, sample SAMEA4719794) | human gut metagenome | biome: human-associated habitat; feature: organic feature; material: feces | place: Cameroon | collected 2013-10 ...
ACGAGATTCGCCTTAGTCTCGTGGGCTCGGAGATGTGTATAAGAGACAGCAGAAACAGCAGCCATCACCAGTATGAGCATCCTGATGCTGACCCTGGAATCGATCGAGGCGTAAGCCAGAAAAGCGAAAGCCGGTGAACAGGATTCAGGATATGCTACGGCTTTTCATAGAAAGACAGGAAATAAACATGAGAGAAATTTATTTTGATAATTCCGCGACGACGAAGCCATACCCGGAGGTCGTGGAGCTGATGATGAAGACCCTGACCGAGGATTACGGAAATCCGTCCTCGAAGCATACGAAGGGCTTCGATGCGGAGAAGTATTTCCGTCATGCGCGTGAGCAGGTGGCGGCGACCCTGAGGGTGAAGCCGAAGGAGATCATTTTCACTTCCGGTGGTACAGAGTCGAACAACACGGTTATTTTCGGTACCGCCATGGCGAAGCGCAAGCAGGGAAAGCACATCATCTCCTCTGCGTTCGAGCATGCGGCGATCTACCGTCCGCTCGATGTGCTCGTGGAGCTTGGCTACGAGGTGACCTATCTTCCGGTGGATCAGAAGGGGCACATTTCCCTCGATGATCTTCGTGCGGCGATCCGTCCGGATACCATCCTGGTGACGATTATGACGGTGAACAACGAGATGGGTGCGATCGAGCCAATCGAGGAGATCGGTCGTGTCGTGAAGGAGTGCAATCCGAATACCTGGTTCCATACGGATGCGATCCAGGCCTATGGCAAGATTCCACTTCGTCCGAAGCTGCAGCATGTCGATATGATGTCGGTATCCGGTCATAAGCTGCATGGCCCGAAGGGGGTCGGCTTCCTCTATAAGGACGAGAAGATCCGTCTGCGCCCGCTGATCTATGGCGGCGGTCAGCAGGAGGACATGCGTTCCGGAACCCATGATGTCCCGGGCATCGCCGGCCTCGGCCTCGCAGCCGAGATGGCCTGCGCGCATCTCGAGGAGAATAAGGCAGCCCTCGAGGCACTGAAGGATTACTTCATCGATTCCCTGGAAACCCTCGATGGTGTCACCATCAATTCCGAGCGTGGCGCACTGTCCGCGCCGAATATCCTCTCGGTGTCCTTCGAGAAGGTGCGTGCCGAGGTACTGCTGCATGCACTCGAGGAGAAGGGCATCTATGTCAGCTCCGGCAGTGCCTGCTCCAGCAATCACCCGGGGATTTCCGGCGCCCTGAAGGCGATCGGCGTGAAGCCGGAGCTCCTGGACTCCACGATTCGTTTCTCCTTCGGTGCAGAGAATACGAAGGAAGAGGTCGATCTCTGCATGGACGCGCTCCACGAGCTGCTTCCGGTGCTCCGTCGTTTTACACGATTCTGACCTGAAAATCGAAACACCCTTTATAACACAGAAAGCGAATTTCTAGAAAGAGAGTAGAAGATGATCTGGAGAAAATTTACGATACATACGACCACCGAGGCGGAGGATATCCTGAGTGCAAACCTGGCAGAGCTCGGAATCGATGGTGTACAGATCGAGGATCGCATCCCGCTGTCCGAGGAGGATACGAAGGGAATGTTCATCGATATCCTGCCGGAGATCGGACCGGATGATGGCACGGCGGAGGTAAGCTTCTATGTCGAGGTACTGGATCCGGAGCAGAAGCAGGATCGTCTCACGAAGGTGCAGAAGATGATGGAGGATCCGTCGGTCGACGCCAGCTACATGCCGAACACCTCGAATGTCTACACTCCGCAGGAGCTGAAGAAGCTGCTTCAGGAGGTGCAGGAAACCCTCGATGAGATGAAGCAGTATGTCGATATCGGCCTCGGCACAATCGATACCTCCGACACAGAGGATAAGGACTGGATCAATAACTGGAAGACCTTCTTCCACCCGTTTACCGTCGGAGATCTGCTGATCAAGCCGACCTGGGAGGAGGTTCCGGCAGAGGATAAGGATAAGCTCGTTATCGAGATCGATCCGGGAACCGCCTTCGGCACCGGCATGCATGAGACCACTCAGCTCTGCATCCGCCAGCTGCAGAAGTATATGCAGGCAGGCGATGAGATCGCAGATATCGGCACCGGCTCCGGTATTCTCGGCATCACCGCACTGAAGCTCGGCGCCGGCCATGTCTACGGCACGGATCTCGATGAGGAAGCCGTTCCGGCGGTACATGATAATCTGCAGGCGAACGGACTCCCGGAGAGCTGCTTCGATATGGTCGTGGGCAATGTCATCGGCGATGATGCCATCAAGACCCGGATGGGTCTCGGAAAGTACGACATCGTGGTGGCGAACATCCTGGCACCGGTTATCGTACTGCTGACCGGTGAGGTGGGTCCGCTTCTGAAGAAGGATGGTCTCTTCATCACCTCCGGTATCCTCGACCAGCGTGAGGCAGAGGTCCTCGAGGCCTTCCGTCAGCACGAGGACATCTGGGAGGTGCTGGAAGTGAACCACCAGGGCGAGTGGGTCAATGTGACCGCTCGTCGGAAATGAGCACATCCGGAAAAACCATCAGAAAAACGTAAGATAAATACACATCAAAAAGGCGCCCTGCTCTCTGCGGGACGCCTTTTTCTGACCGTATCTGAAGGCGGATTCGCTGCAGGTACGGATATGGTTATGCTTTTTATTTGCCGTTGCACCAGATGAGCTCCGCTTCATTCACGGCCTTTTCAACCATCGGGATCATCGCGTCATACACGATCTGCTCGGAAGCACGGATCTTCTCCGGCACCGGCTTCGTGACCGGATGCTTCGCGACGAAGATGGTGCAGCAGTCCTCGAACGGCTCGATGGAGGTTTCGTAGGTACCGATCTTCTGGGCGATATCGATGATCTCCTGCTTATCGAAGGCGATGACCGGACGATAGACCGGAAGATGGCAAACCTCATTGGTGCAGACGAGGGACTGCATGGTCTGGCTCGCCACCTGACCGATGGACTCACCGGTGATGAGCGCGATACAGTTCCGCTTCTCGGCGATGGCCTCGGCGATACGCATCATATAACGACGCATGATGATCGTCAGCTCCTCGTGCGGGCACTCCTCGTAGATCTTCAGCTGGATATCCGTGAAGTTGACGACATGCAGTGCGATCGGTCCTGTGTAACGGGCGACTTCATTGGCCAGATCCACGACCTTCTGCTTCGCACGCTCGGAGGTGTATGGCGGTGCATGGAAGTAGGTCGCCTCGAGCACGGCACCACGACGGGAAATCATGTAGCCGGCTACCGGGCTGTCGATACCGCCGGAGAGGCAGAGCATCGCCTTGCCGTTCGTACCGAGCGGCATACCGCCGGCACCCGGAAGCACCTCGGAGAAAATGTTGACATACTGACGGATCTCGACACGCAGCAGCACATCCGGATGGTGTACATCGACGCTGGTGTTCTGGAACTTCGTCAGGATGTCGTAGCCGAGCTCAGCGTCGATCTCCGTGGAGCTCATCGGGAACTCCTTGTCGGCACGGGTCGTGCGGCACTTGAAGCTCAGCTTACGATCGCCGTAGACCTCGCCGAAATACGTGAGCACCTGATCACTGATCGCGCGATAGTCGTGGGTGTTCTCCATCTGGATCATCGGGCAGATGCCGACGATACCGAAGACGTGCTGAAGTGCATCCACGGTCTCCTCGTAGTCGTAGTTCTCTGACTTCGCCGTCACATAGATACGGCCGCGCTCACGGGTGACACGGAACTCACCCTCGACGCGCTCCAGCTTCTTCCGGATGTCGTGCACGAGGGCATCCTCGAAGATATAACGATTCTTCCCCTTCGTGCCGATCTCCGCATACTTGATGAGAAAGCTCTGATACTGCATAAAACCTCTTTCTGTACAGGGATGAAGCGAGCTCCTGGTGCCATCTGCACCGCGCCCGCTCAGACAAAAAATGAGTACGCACCGGAAAGCGCGCACTCATCAGGATACTTGTTAATTCATCAGCTTAATGATACGATTACTGCGCGATGATGTAAGGTGTCAGCGCATTGACGATCTCATCCATGCGACCTGCATCCGCGTGAATGTTCAGATCGATCGGCTTGCTGAGGTCCAGGGAGAAGATACCCATGATGGACTTGGCATCGATTACATAGCGGCCTGATACGAGGTCGAAGTCAACGTCAGTGAACTTCACGAGCTCATTAACAAAAGACTTAACTTTATCGATAGAATTAAGCGAGATACGAACGGTTTTCACGATTTAGTCCTCCTTAAAAATATTATTCATAATACAAGCTAATTTTAGGAAAACGCTTATCAAAAGTCAATAGAATGGAATACTTTAAATTAACAGCGGCCCTGCATAATCTGGGCTGCAAGGTCAATGCCTATGAGGCGGATGCGATGCTCGAGGAGCTTCGCCGCGCCGGCATCCGGATCGTGCCCTGGGAGGGCACCGCAGCCGACATCTATATCATCAATACCTGCTCTGTCACGAACATCGCCGACCGGAAGTCGCGGCAGATGATTCATAAGGCCCGGAGCATGAATCCGGCGGCCGTCGTGATCGCGGCCGGCTGCTATGTACAGGCGCGCGCCACGGAGCTTCAGACGGATACCGCGGTGGATATCCTCGTCGGCAATCAGGAGAAGGGCCGTCTGCTGCCGATTCTCGAGGCTTACTGGACGACCCACCCGGACAGAGTGCCGGCGTCCCTCCGCACTGCCGCTGCCAATGCAGACGACCGGACCGCACATACCGATCCGCAGCCGTCGACACCCGCTGCTTCGCCAGTGGACGCGACCGCCGACCGGATCGTAGTGGCTGATCAGAAGACGGCGACCATGGAGAAGACCGCCTGCTTCGTGTCGGATATCGCAGAGCCGCAGCCGTACGCAGCGCTCTGGGCCGGCGAGATCGCCGATCAGGGCCGCGCCTTCATCAAGGTACAGGATGGCTGCAATCAGTTCTGCAGCTACTGCATCATCCCCTTCGTGCGTGGGCGTATCCGCTCACGATCCATCGAGGACACGGTGAAGGAGGTCACGGATTTCGCCCGCCGCGGCTATCACGAGGTCGTGCTGACCGGTATCCACCTCTCCTCCTACGGCCTCGATTTCGATGACGCAAACTATGAATATGCGATGAACCATGAGATTCCGTCGACGCATCTCCTCGCGCTGATCCGCGCGGTGGCCGCGGTGCCGGGCATCGCGCGGGTCCGTCTCGGCAGCCTCGAGCCGCGCATTATTACGGAAGCGTTCGTTGAGGCGCTTCGCGCGATCCCGGAGCTGTGTCCGCATTTTCACCTCTCGCTTCAGAGTGGTTCGGACCGCATCCTGCGTGCCATGAACCGGCACTATGACACCGCGGCCTTCCGTCACTCGGTCGCGCTTCTTCGTGCCGCCTGGCCGGAGGTGGCGATCACGACGGATATCATCGTCGGCTTCCCGGGGGAGAGCGAAGCGGATTTCGAGGATTCCTGTCGCTTCGTCGAGGAGATCGGCTTCTACGAGCTGCATGTCTTCAAGTACAGCCGGCGGCAGGGAACGGCGGCCGACCGCCTGCCGGCGCAACTTACGGATCGTGTGAAGTCCGAACGCTCCGAGCGGCTGATGAAGCTCGATGCGCAGCAGTCTGAGGCTTTCCGCCGTCGTTTTCTCGGCCGGACCGAGGATGTGATTCCGGAGGAAATCGTTGAGATCGAGGACCGCCCGTATCTTCGAGGCTACAACCGATGCTATGTGCGCTATCTGATTCCGCTTTCCGATGCGGCGGAGGGGGCTTGTAAAATCGGCCAAATAATGCAGGTATGTGGACAGGAAATCTGTGGAGGATGCGTACTTGCATTGGATTTATAAATGTTATAAAATTAATTGAGTTATTAAGAGGACGTGACAAAATGAATGATTTAGGCAGTACACAGATTATCCGACCGATGCAGGAGTACGATCTGGATGTGACAGAGGTTCTGGCCCGTGTCTATGAGGCACTCACAGAAAAAGGCTATAATCCGATTAATCAGATCGTTGGATACATTATGTCGGGCGATCCGACGTACATTACCAGCCATAAAGGGGCGAGAAGCCTGATTATGAAGGTAGAACGCGACGAGATCATCGAAGAGCTGATGAAGACGTACGTGGAAGCGAAGCTGAGCAGGTAATGTGTTGATGATGAAGAGTCTGTCCTGTTGGACAGACTCTTTTTGGGTAATGAGAAGAAGAGACCGGCACCCCGTCGGGGAAATCCTGTTCAGGGACATTCGCGGGGAGGCATCCTCTCAGGACATACGGATAGGATAAGCATTTATGAGAATACTGGGACTCGATTACGGCTCGAAGACCGTCGGCGTCGCGATGACGGACGCCCTCGGTATGACGGTACAGCCGTATAAGACCATCCAGCGGGACCGGGAGTCGAAGCTTCGGCAGACCCTGTCTGAAATTGCAGAAATCGTCGAGCAGTACCAGATCGAGAAGATCGTGATGGGACTGCCTCTTAATATGGATGATACCGAGGGGGATCGCGCTGCGAAAACGAGAGACTTCGCAGAGAAGCTGAAGCTTCGTGTGGCGGTTCCGATTGAGTTTACCGATGAGCGCCTCACCACGATGGAGGCAGAGGAAATACTCGATCAGAGTGGTATCCCGCGGAGTGAGCAGAAGAAGGTGATCGACCAGGTCGCCGCACAGCTCATCCTGGAACAGTATCTGAGGGGCTGAGGCCTTTCAAGGATAAACATCGACGCCGTAAGCCGGGCTTCCGCGCGGATGCGGCCATGAACATGACAAAGGAGCGGACATGGAAAATACTATCCGACTGACATCAGAAGATGGAAATCTGGAACTCGAGATCCTGGAGGAGACGACCGTCCAGGGCGTGAATTATATTCTGGTTACGGATGCACCGGAGGGTGAGGACGGCGAGTGCTACGTTATGAAGGACGTTTCCGGCCCGGAGGATGCAGAGGCAGACTACGAGTTTGTAGATGATCAGGAATCCGAAGCATTGATGCAGATCTTTTCTGCGCTCCTGGAAGGAGAAGGTATAACGATTGAGAAATCATGAGCACACTGCCGGAGAGAAGGCAGCAGAAGTAAAAGAAATAAAAGAAGTAAAAGAAGTAAATAATGCAGAGCTTCATACCGGCGAGGCGGCGAAGCGCCCGACCCACCGGAGACGGAGACGCCCATCCACGAAGGGCGGAGAGAACACACAGAACACTGAAAGCGCGACTGCTCTGCAGAGTGCCGCAGATGACAGTTCGTTGAAGGCGGAAGCACCTGCAGCGAAGCGGAGCTCCACACGGAGACGGAGCACACGAAAATCCGAGACACATGAGAACATGGTGAGTGCAGCGGCATCTGCAGCCGGTGCAGTCGTGGCGGTGCCGGAGCAGCATAAGAGCGCCAGCCGAAACCACCGCAGCAGCAGAAGAAAGAAGTCGGATGAAGTACAGATGAAGAAGAACGGCAGCATTAAGATCATTCCGCTCGGCGGACTCGATCAGATCGGCATGAACATTACCGCATTTGAGAGCGATGACAGCATCATCATCGTGGACTGCGGTCTGGCCTTCCCGTCCAATGATATGCTGGGTATCGACCTGGTTATCCCGGACATCTCTTACCTGAAGAGCCATATGTCGAAGATCAAGGGCTTCGTCATCACCCACGGACATGAGGACCACATCGGTGCGCTGCCGTATGTGCTGCAGCAGATCAATGTGCCGGTATATGGAACACGTCTGACCCTTGCCCTCATCGAGGGAAAGCTTCGTGAGCGCGGACTCGACCGTATGGTGAAGCTGAACGTGCAGGCCTTCGGTGATACCGTCGATTTCGGGGATATCAAGGTGGAGTTCATCAAGACAAACCACTCCATCCAGGATGCAGCCGCACTTGCGATCTTTACACCGGCCGGTACCATCGTTCATACCGGTGACTTCAAGGTCGACTATACACCGGTCTTCGGTGACCCGATCGATCTGCAGCGCTTCGCTGAGCTCGGTAAGGATGGTGTCCTGGCGATGATGTCCGATTCGACGAATGCGGAGAAACCGGGCTCTACGATGTCGGAGCGCACCGTCGGCGGTACCTTCGAGCGTATCTTCGCCGAGCACCAGCAGAACCGTATCATCGTGGCGACCTTTGCGTCGAACGTGGATCGTGTACAGCAGATCATCAACACCGCCGCGAAGTACAAGCGGAAGGTGGTGGTGGAGGGCCGTTCCATGGTGAATGTCATCACCGTGGCGTCCGAGCTCCACTATATCGATATCCCGGAGGGCACCCTCATCAGCATCGATGAACTGAAGAGCTATCCGGATGAGCAGACCGTACTGATCACGACCGGATCCCAGGGTGAGTCCATGGCGGCCCTGAGCCGTATGGCGAGCGGTATGCACCGGAAGGTTCATATCAAGCCGAACGACGTCGTCGTGCTTTCATCCCACCCGATTCCTGGTAACGAGCTCGCGGTGGATAAGGTCATCAACGAGCTGAGTATGCTTCATGCGCAGGTTATCCTGCAGGATACCCATGTATCCGGCCATGCCTGCGGCGAAGACCTCAAGCTCCTGTACTCGCTTGTCAAGCCGGATTTCGCGATTCCGATCCATGGCGAGTACCATATGCGTGCAACTGCATCACGTCTCGCAGCGTCGGTCGGCGTCAACCGTGACCACTGTCTCATGATCGAGAACGGTGATGTACTGGAGCTCACGACACGAAGCGGCAAGTCCGAGGCACTGATTAAGGATCATGTGCAGGCCGGCGGCGTCTTCGTCGATGGTCTCGGTGTCGGCGATGTCGGAAACATCGTCATCCGCGATCGTCAGAACCTGGCACAGAACGGTATCATCGTCGTCGTACTGACGCTCGAGAAGTACTCCGGTCACCTGCTCGCCGGTCCGGACCTCGTGTCCCGTGGCTTCGTCTATGTACGGGAGTCCGAGGACCTCATGGAAGAGGCACGCGTACAGGTGCAGGATGCGGTCGATGACTGCCTCGTACGTCACGTGAACGACTGGGGCAAGATTAAAAACATCATCAAGGACTCGCTGTCTGACTTCCTCTGGAAGAAGATCAAGCGTGATCCGGTGATCCTTCCGATCATTATGGAGGTTTAAGGCATGCGCCGAAACGATTCCGTGTCCAGGACAGCCGGCTTTATCACCGGCATGGCCTGGCGCGTTATTCTGATTGCAGCCATCATTTTCCTGCTGCTGCAGGGAATCCGGGTGGCGTACAGCTACGGTCACGGACTGTTCTATGCGCACGCCCTGGCCGGCGCCGGTGCACCGGAGCAGGAGTTCGTCATCACCGACGGTGAGAGCCTGGACCAGCTTGCGAAGGAACTTGAGAAGGCCGGACTGATCGATAACCGTCAGGCTTTCGTGCTGCAGGCCCATCTTTATGAACTCGAGATCGAGCCGGGAAGCTATACACTGAGCCCGTCGATGACGGTGGTCGATATCATCGAGCACCTGAATCAGGAGGGCACGAAGAACAAGGAGCTGGCGGATAAGAATCTGCTGGCGGCACAGGAAAGTACGGCAGCAGCGGAGGAGACCGGTGCAGACGGTACGGAAATCATCGGTGGTACGGAGGATGAAAACCTCATCCAGCAGGATGCAGCCCGTGCCATGACAACAGCAGATAGTGAGGAAAAGAACCCTTGATTACGGATGAACGGCTTGTGAATTATATTCATTCACTGGAACCGGATCGTAGCGAGCTTCTTGAAACCATCAGAGCAGAAGCGCTCGCAGCGGAAATCCCGATTATCCGGGATGAAACGGCGGCGCTTCTTAAGTGTTTCATGAGGATGCTTCGTCCGAAGCGGATCCTGGAGATCGGTGCGGCGGTCGGCTACTCCGCCCTCTGTATGGCAGAGGCCTGCGACGGGCAGGCGGAGATGCTGACGGTGGAGAGCTATCCGCCGCGCATCGAAGCGGCGACGCGGAACTTCGCGCGCAGTCCGTACCGGGATCAGATTACGCTGATTCCGGGGGATGCCGGTGAGCTGCTTCACCGCCTGGTCGAGGAGGGACAGCGCTTCGATTTTATTTTTATGGATGCGGCGAAGGCGCAGTATATCGTCTGGCTGCCGGACATCCTCCGGCTGATGTCCGCGGGCAGTGTGCTCGTCAGCGACAATATCCTGCAGGATGGCAGTATCATCGAGAGCCGTTACCAGGTGGAGCGGCGGGACCGCACCATCCATACCCGCATGCGGGAGTACCTCTTCCGCCTGAAACACGAAGAGGCACTGGAAACCGCGATCCTGCCGGTTGGCGATGGTGTGTCGATCAGTGTCCGGAAATAAAACGCATCGATGAATGTAGAATAAATGAATGTCGCATAGATGAATGCCAGATGGATGAACATCTGAGATGAACGTCAGATAGATGGAGAGAGCAAATGCTGAAAGAAACAGAGCTTTTGATTCCGGCAGGTTCGCTGGATGTATTAAAGACCGCCGTGAACTACGGTGCGAATGCCGTTTACTTAGGCGGTGAGGCCTTCGGTCTTCGGGCCAATGCAAAAAACTTTACACTGGAGGAGATCCGCGAGGGTGTCGCCTACGCACATGCACATCAGGTGAAGGTCTTCGTCACGGCGAACATCTTCGCACACAATTATGATCTCGATGGTGTCCGTACCTACTTCCGGGAGCTGGCAGAGACCGGCATCGATGCGGTGCTGATCGCGGATCCGGGTGTGTTTATGATTGCGAAGGAGGTCCTTCCGGCCTACATCGAGCTGCACATCTCGACCCAGGCGAACAACACGAACTGGCAGACCTTCCTCTTCTGGTGGCAGCTCGGCGCGAAGCGTGTCGTCTGTGCACGTGAGCTGAGCCTGAACGAGATCCGGGAGCTGCGTCAGCATATTCCGGAGGAGATGGACATCGAGGCCTTCGTACATGGCGCGATGTGCATGTCCTACTCCGGACGCTGCATGCTCAGTAACTTCCTGACCGGACGCGATGCGAACCGGGGTGCCTGCACACATCCGTGCCGCTGGAAGTACAGTCTCGTCGAGGAGACCCGTCCGGGTGAGTATTTTCCGGTGGTCGAGAACGAGCGTGGCACCTATATCTTTAACTCAAAGGATCTCTGCATGATCGAGCATATCCCGGAGCTGATTGAGGCCGGTATCGATTCGCTGAAGATCGAGGGCCGTATGAAGACTGCGCTTTATGTCGCGACCGTCGCCCGGACCTACCGGAAGGCCATCGATGACTATAAGGAGAGCGAGGAGAAGTACCGCGCCAACATGGAGTGGTATAAGCAGGAGATCGCGAAGTGTACCTACCGTGAGTTTACGACGGGCTTCTACTATGGCCGTCCGACGAAGGATGACCACATCTATGACAGCAATACCTATGTGACCGGTTCGGTCTACCTCGGCACTATCCGTGAGAGCGATGCGGAGGGCTGGAGCTACCTCGAGCAGAAGAACAAGTTCTCGGTGGGAGAGCAGCTCGAGATCATGAAGCCGGATGGCCGGGATCTGCCGATCACAGTGCTGGAGATCCGGGATGCGGCGACCGATGTCGCACAGGAGTCCTGCCCGCATGCCTGCCAGCAGCTGAAGGTACGCTTCAGCACGGCTCCGGAGGCCGGCGATATCATCAGAAAGGAAAGCGCTGAGAAACAGGCGCTTGACTGACGCGTATGGAAGGAATCTTCATCGTACTGGGGGTCACGGCTCTGCTGTATGTGATCGCGATCCTCATGATTCATGGACTGACCAGCTTTCTATGGTTCTGGCCGCTGTTTGCAGCGGTCCAGTTTCTTATGTTTGCACTGGTACGCTATGTCCGTAGAAAGCAGCGGGAGAAGAAGCGGATCCATCCCGGCCCCTTCGTGTTCGTCTTTACGAGCTATGGCCTCTGGATGCTGGTCCTGCTGGCCCTTCTCGGCACGATCTTCTTTAATGCGCATACCGTCGAGCAGAAGAACCTTGACTATGTGATCGTGATGGGGACGGATCTCGTCGATAACCGGATCTCGCCGTCACTGAAGAAGCGCCTGGACTGTGCCGTCGCGTATGCGAAGGAAAATCCGGACACCATCTTCGTGCTGTCCGGCGGCCGGAGTGATTATGACCGAAGTACCGAAGCGACCGTCATGTACTACTACATGATCAAGGCCGGCATCCCGGAAAACCGGCTCCTGCTTGAGTTCTATTCCCACTCCACGCAGGAGAAGATCGGCTTCTCTCTTCGGACGATACAGCAGGATCGGGAGGCCCGCCTCCGGGAGAAGACGAAAGAACATCCCGGTCTCATGGTGCCGCTGCGCGGTACAAACGGAGAAGAAATCGAGGTCATCCTGGGGGAGGAGAAGCCGATCACCCTCGGCATCATCACCTCCGAGTTTAATCTCTTCCGGGCACGTCGGATCGCAGCGCGTTTCGGCTATCCGGATGTCTGTCCGATGGCGACCGAGACGAGTGAGCTGATGCTCGTCCACCTGAGCGTCCGGGAGGCCATCGCGGTCTTCAAGGACCGTCTGATCGGAAATATATAGAAAAAAGAGGAAGCTGAATGAAGAATTATGAGCTGATCGAGACCAGAAGAATCGATGAACTTTCGACCGATGCGTGCATCTACCGTCATACGAAGAGCGGTGCCCGCATCTTTACCATGAAGAACACGGATGACAATAAGGTCTTCAGTATCGCCTTCCGCACCCCGGCGGAGGACAGCACCGGCGTGGCCCACATCACGGAGCACTCCGTGCTGTGTGGCTCGAAGAAGTTTCCGCTGAAGGATCCGTTTGTGGAGCTTGCAAAGGGCTCCCTCAACACCTTCCTGAACGCGATGACCTATCCGGATAAGACCGTGTATCCGGTGGCGTCCCGTAACGAGAAGGATTTCGATAACCTGATGGATGTCTATCTCGATGCCGTGTTCCATCCGAACTGCATCGAGGATCCGCGTATCCTCCGGCAGGAGGGCTGGCACTATGAGATGATGGACGAGCAGGATGCGCTCCGCTATAACGGCGTCGTCTACAACGAGATGAAGGGTGTCTTCTCGAATCCGGAGTCGGTGCTCGAGCGCTACATCATGAACGCACTCTTCCCGGATACCTGCTACGGCAACGAGTCCGGCGGTGATCCGGCGGTGATCCCGGAGCTCAGCTTCGAGCAGTTCCGTGCCTTCCATGCGCGCTACTATCATCCGTCCAATGCCTACATCATCCTGTACGGCGATATGGATATGGAGAAGAAGCTCGCGTGGCTCGATGAGGCCTACCTCTCCGAGTATGATGCAATCGATCCGGATTCCGATATCCCGCTGCAGCCGGCATTTACGCATCTCCACGAGGAGGAAATCGCGTATTCCGTCGGAGCGCATGAGCCGCTCACGAAAAACACCTACCTCGCCTGGAATGTCGCGGTGGATGCACTCGATAATAAGCGGAACCTCGCCCTCGATATCCTGGACTATGTTCTGCTGTCCTCCCCGGGCGCACCGCTCAAGCAGGCCCTCGTCGAGGCCGGCATCGGAGACGATATCTTCGGCGGCTTCGAGGATGGCATCCGCCAGCCGTATTTTTCTGTCTGTGCGAAGGGTGCCGATGTGAAGGACAAGAAGCGATTCCTCTCCATCATCGATACGACCCTCCGGAAGCTGGTGAAGGAGGGCCTCGACCAGCAGGCGATCCTCGCCGCCATCAATCACGATGAGTTCCAGTACCGTGAGGCAGACTACGGACGTTCGCCGAAGGGACTCGTGTATGCACTGACCGCGATGGATACCTGGCTCTATGGCCGGGAACCATGGGAGTATCTCTTCTGTACGCAGTGTTATCAGGAGCTCCGCGAAGACGCGAAGCATGGCTACTTCGAGAAGCTGATCACAGAGTGCCTGCTGGATAACCCGCATGCGGCGCTCGTGATCTGTAAGCCGGAGCGTGGGCTCACCGAGAAGCGGGAGCAGGCGCTCGAGAAGAAGCTGGCGGCGATGAAGGAAGGTATGACACAGGCAGAACGGATCGCCTGCATTGAACAGACGAAGGCACTGAAGGCCTACCAGGAGGAGCCGACCTCCGACGAAAACCTCCGGAAGCTGCCGCTGCTCAGCATCGCTGACATCGGAAAGCAGGCCGAGCGCTACCACTGGGAGGAGAAGCGGGTGGAGGATACCCTGCTGCTCGAGACGAGCCGGGATACCCGCGGCGTGATGTATCTCCGCCTGAATTTCAATACGCAGTGCCTCACCGAGGAGGAGCTGCCGTACGCCGGCTTCCTGAAGACCGTGCTCGCGTATATGGATACGAAGGAGCACAGCTTCCAGGACCTGTCCTCGGATGTCCTGCTGCATACCGGCGGCATGAACTTCGATATGAACGCGTACCCGGACCTCGATCAGTATAATCACTATACGGGCATCTTCAGTGTGGAGGTGAAGCTGCTCTATGAGCACCTCGGTCATGGGCTCGCGCTGATCCGTGAGATCCTGCATACGACGAAGTTCGAGGATACGAAGCGGATGGCGGAGATCCTCGCGGAGGCCCGCTCCCGGGAGCGTATGAAGATCGAGGGCGCCGGCCACAGCTATGCCGTGAACCGCGCAAGCTCGTACTTCTCCGGTACCGGACGCTACCAGGACCTCGTGGGCGGCATCAGCTACTACCACTTCATCAAGCGCATCGCGGATGCCTTCCAGAAGGATCCGAAGGCCCTCAGCCGGAAGCTCTGGGAGATCGCGGACAAGCTGTTCCGCCTCGAGAATATGTTTGTGTCGATGACGGCGGAGCCGCAGGGCATCGCGGCGTTCGAGCAGCTCTATCCGACGTGGAAGGAGAACTACCGCCGCGACCTTCGGGAGAAGGAGTTGCTTCGCGAGGTACTGGATGCAGAGTATACCGCCGGTACCCATACGGATGCCGACGAAGAGAAGCCGCAGCTCATCCTGAGCGGAAATCGGAACGAGGGCTTCCGGACCCCGTCCCAGGTGAATTATGTCGCCCGGGCCGGCTGGTACGATCCGACGAAGCACCCGTACACCGGTGCGCTTCGCGTACTGAAGATGATTCTGAACTACGACTATCTCTGGCTCAATCTCCGCGTGAAGGGCGGTGCCTATGGCTGTATGGCCGGCTTCGGCCGCTCCGGTGAGGGCTATCTCTGCTCCTACCGTGACCCGCACCTTCAGGAGACCCTGGCCTGCTACGAGGCGCTTCCGGCGTATATCCGGAGCTTCTGCGCGAGTGAGCGGGATATGACGAAGTACATCATCGGCGCCATCAGTGAGCTGGATACGCCACGTACGAACGCCAATGTTGCCGCCCTCAGCGTCAGCGCCTTCCTCTCCCATGTGTCGAACGAGACGCTGCAGCGGGAGCGCGACCAGGTGCTCGCGACGACGGTAGAGGATATCCGCGCGCTTGCGGACTATGTGGAGGCGATGCTGGCGACCGGTGCCGGCTGCACCATCGGCAGTGGAACAGAAATCGATGCACATCAGGATCTCTTCCTGACGACAGAGGAGCTTTTTAAATGATCAAGACAGGCTTTGTGGCGCTCGTAGGGCGTCCGAATGTAGGAAAATCAACCTTGATGAATCACGTGATCGGCCAGAAGATCGCCATCACCTCGGAGAAGCCGCAGACGACCCGCGGCCGTATCCAGACGGTCTATGATGACGAACGCGGACAGATCATCTTTCTCGATACCCCGGGCATCCATAAGGCAGCGAACAAGCTCGGTGAGTACATGGACCATGTGGCGGAGAAGACCCTCGAGGACGTCGATGTCATCGTCTGGCTCGTGGAGCCGACCACCTATATCGGGGCCGGCGAGCAGCACATCGCGGAGGTGATGAAGAAGTACGACAAGCCGAAGATCCTCGTGATCAATAAGATCGATACCCTGAAGGATCCGGCGGTCGAGCTGACGGCGGCCATCGAGAAGTATAAGGACCTCATGGACTTCACAGAGATCGTTCCGGTCTCGGCTGCGCGGGCCCGGAACATTGACGAGCTGAAGAAGGTGATCTTCCAGTACCTTCCGGAGGGGCCTCGTTACTATGACGAGGATACCGTGACCGACCAGACGATGCGCGAGATCGCGGGTGAGCTGATCCGTGAGCAGGCACTCCGGAAGCTGAAGGATGAGGTGCCGCATGGCATCGCGGTGCTGATTGATGAGATGCACCAGCGGAAGACCGGCATCTGGGACATCAAGGCGACCATCGTCTGCGAGCGGGATGCGCATAAGGGCATCATCATCGGAAAGGGCGGCGCAATGCTGAAGCGCATCGGCACCGGTGCCCGTATCCAGATCGAGCGCATGACGGAGGATAAGGTGAATCTCCAGCTCTTCGTCAAGGTACGAAAGGACTGGCGCGATTCGGATACCTTCCTGAAGAACTACGGCTTTAAGGACGAGACCTGAGTGCCATGCAGGAGGAACTTGTTTTTCACGGGCTGGTGCTGAATTCGGCCTCGTCCCGTGACTTTGATAAGCGGCTGAGCGTTCTCACGAAGGAGCAGGGAAAGATCACCGTCTGGGCATCGGGCGCGAAGAAGCCGGGCTCCCCGCTCATGGCGGCGACACGGAATTTCGTCTTCGGCGCGTTCAGCGTGACGAAGGGAAAGGCCGGCTATAATCTCCGCTCGGTGAAGGTGAACGAGTATTTCGAGGACATCGCCCTCGACCTGGTCAATGCCTGCTACGGCTCCTATCTGCTGGAGCTGGCAGAGCTCGTCGCCCAGGAGGGACTCCCGGCGGAGGAGCTGGTGAACCTCATCTATCTCTCGCTCCGGGCGATTCTGAAGGAGAGTATCCCGAACGAGCTGGTGCGGCGCATCTACGAGCTCCGGGTGCTCCTTTTAAACGGAGAGTACACAGAGCTTCCGCCGCTCGAGGCCTCCGATGCCTGCTGCTATGCCTGGCAGTATGTACTGGAGTCACCGCTTACGAAGCTCTACACCTTCACCCTGACCCCGGGCGTACTCATCGAGTTCTCGCAGAACGTGGATCTCGTGCTCCGGGACGCGCTGCCATACCACTTCCGCTCGCTCGATATCCTGAAGGCGCTGTAAACAGACCGGTTTCCGGGTCCCCTGCCTGTTTGTACGGGCGCAAAAACAGGTGGGGGCTGGATTTTTCAGCGCGCGCGATGTATAGTTTGAAAAAGCGCCCATCGGGCGCAGTACAGATTCACTTTATTCTTGGTCGCACTCCGGCGACAGAAAGAGGAAAACATGCCAAAGAATTACACCATGGACACCATCGTTTCTCTTGCGAAGTCAAGAGGTTTTGTTTATCCGGGTTCCGAGATCTACGGTGGTCTCGCAAATACCTGGGACTACGGCAATCTCGGCGTTGAGTTAAAGAACAACGTAAAGAGAGCCTGGTGGAAGAAGTTTATCCAGGAGTCCAAATATAACGTCGGTATCGACTGCGCGATCCTGATGAACCCGCAGACCTGGGTCGCATCCGGTCATCTCGCATCCTTCTCGGATCCGCTGATGGACTGTAAGGAGTGCCACGAGCGTTTCCGTGCCGATAAGCTGATCGAGGATTTCGCAGAGGCGCACGGCATCGATATCGGTGGTTCTGCCGATGCGATGTCGAAGGAAGAGATGGAAGCCTTCATCGAGGAGCATCAGGTTCCGTGTCCTACCTGCGGTAAGCACAATTTCACCGGTATCCGTCAGTTCAACCTCATGTTCAAGACCTTCCAGGGTGTCACCGAGGATGCGAAGAACGCGGTTTATCTCCGTCCGGAGACCGCACAGGGTATCTTCGTAAACTTCAAGAACGTACAGCGTTCTTCCCGTAAGAAGCTTCCGTTCGGTATCGGTCAGATCGGTAAGTCCTTCCGTAACGAGATCACACCGGGTAACTTCACCTTCCGTACGAGAGAGTTCGAGCAGATGGAGCTCGAGTTCTTCTGTAAGCCGGATACGGACCTCGAGTGGTTCGCATACTGGAAGCAGTTCTGCCTTGACTGGCTGCTTTCTCTCGGTATTCCGAAGGATATGCTTCGTGCCAGAGATCACTCTCCGGAGGAGCTCTGCTTCTATTCAAAGGCAACCACCGATATCGAGTTTACCTTCCCGTTTGGCTGGGGCGAGCTCTGGGGTATCGCGGACAGAACCGACTACGATCTCGGACAGCATGAGAAGACCTCTGGTCAGGATATGACTTACTTCGACGAGGAGACCAACACACACTACATCCCGTATGTTGTTGAGCCGTCCCTCGGTGCAGATCGTGTAACGCTGGCGTTCCTCTGCGCAGCATATGATGTGGAGGAGCTCGAGGGTGGCGATGAGCGTACCGTTCTTCGCTTCCATCCGGCCATCGCACCGGTCAAGGTAGGTATCCTTCCGCTTTCGAAGAAGCTGGCAGAGCCGGCACAGGCTATCCATGATGAGCTTGCGAAGTACTGGAATGTCGAGTACGACGACCGTGGAAACATCGGTAAGCGTTACAGAAGACAGGACGAGATCGGTACTCCGTACTGCGTAACCTATGACTTCGATTCAGAGACGGATCACTGTGTCACCATCCGTGAGCGTGATTCCATGGCACAGGAGCGTATTCCGATCGATCAGCTGAAGAGCTACTTCGAGGAGAAGCTCGCATTCTAAGTCGGCATAATGAGTTTTATAAAAGGCCCATCCCGTTCGGGATGGGCCTTTCGCATAGTCAGCGCCCGGAGGGGCGGCAAGCGACCGGAAAGTGAATTCACAAATTCGTAACATATGGAAATTATAATGTTATTCTGTACAATAGAAGAAGATTGAGATAGGAAAGGATGTTTATGAAGCATATCGGATTAATGGGGCGCGTGGGCGTCAGCTTTCTCATCAGTACGGTCCTTCCGCTGGCGCTGATGTTTCTGATGTTCCGCGGATACATCACGATGAGCACGAATATGGCGATCCTGATTCTGGCCGGCCTTTTTCTGATCTGCTGGATCTATATGGGCATCGTGCGTCCGGTCGATGAGCTGAAGGCGGCGGCGAAGCGTATCGAGTCCGGTGATCTCGATTTTACGCTGGAGGCGGAAACGAATGATGAGTTCGGTGAGCTGATGCAGGCCTTCGATGAGATGCGGATCCGTCTCAAGGAAACCCAGGAGGAGAAGATACGAAACGATACAGCCAACCGTGAGCTGGTCACCAACATTGCCCATGACCTGAAGACGCCGCTGACAGCGATCAAGGGCTACAGCGAGGGGCTGCTCGATGGGGTCGCCAGCAGTCCGGAGATGCAGCGGAAGTACATCCGGACCATCAATAACAAGGCGGCGGAGATGGACCGGCTGATCGATGAGCTTCGCTACTATGTAAAGGTCGAATCGGATAAGATCCCGTATGATTTTCAGCATATATGCGTGAAGGATTATTTTTCGGACTGCGCAGAGGAGATCGGCCTCGATATGGATTCGCAGGGAATCCACTTCCACTATCATAATGCGATCGATCCGGAGGTGGAGATGATCGCGGATCCGGAGCAGCTCCGGAAGGTGATCAGCAACATCATTTCGAATTCCGTGAAGTATATGGATAAGGAAGAAAAGGAGATCGAGCTGACGCTGGAGGATGCCGGTGATTTCATTCAGGTGAATCTCCGGGATAACGGAAAGGGCATCTCCCGCTCGGATCTGCCGTATATTTTCCAGCGCTTCTTCCGTGCGGACAGCGCGCGTAATTCGATGAAGGGAGGATCCGGGATCGGCCTTTCCATCGTGAAGAAAATTATAGAGGACAGTGGCGGACGAATCTGGGCGAGCTCAAAGGAGGGCGAGGAAACCACGATTCACTTCGTTTTACGTAAATACATCAGGAGCCCGAAGGAGGTATAAGTCATGGATGAGGATAAGAAGAAAATACTGATTATAGAGGATGAGGAGTCGATTGCGGAGCTGGAGAGGGATTATCTCGAGATTTCCGGCTTTCAGGTCGACATCGCGTCGGATGGAAATACCGGTCTTCAGAAGGCGCTGGAGGGAGAGTATTCCCTGATCATCCTGGATCTGATGCTGCCGGGGAAGGATGGCTTCCAGGTCTGCAAGGAGATCCGGGAGGTGAAGGATATTCCGATCATCATCGTTTCGGCGCGGAAGGATGACATCGACAAGATCCGTGGCCTGGGGCTCGGCGCAGATGACTATGTGACGAAGCCGTTTTCTGCATCGGAGATGGTGGCACGTGTGAAGGCCCACATGGCGCGGTACACACGTCTCGTCAACAGCAGCCGCGAGGAGACCGGGGTCCTCGATATCCACGGGCTGAAGATCGATCCGGATGCCCGGCGGGTATTCGTGAACGGCGAGGAGCGGACCTTTACGACGAAGGAGTTCGATCTTCTCTACTTCCTCGCGTCGCATCCGAATCATGTCTACACGAAGGCCGAGCTCTTCAAGGAGATCTGGAAGATGGATTCGGTCGGTGATATCGCGACCGTCACGGTGCATATCAAGAAGATCCGCGAGAAGATCGAGATGGATTCCACGAAGCCACAGTATATCGAAACCATCTGGGGTGTCGGGTACCGCTTCAGAGTCTGAGGCCGGTGAAAAGTTGAAACGGGTTAACTGGTTTACTGAAAAATAACGCCGGATGCGGACGAAAACAGCTGCGAAAAAAGCCTTTGAAATTCTTTGATTTACCATGGAATTTCTTAGGCTTTTTTGTGTGAAAAAAATAAATCGAAATGTAAACGTTTACATTTCCTGTTCAGCCTTTACTAACAATTTTTCCTAAAGTATAATTCGGATAGTGATTTTTCCTCGACATGGGTTAAATCTTGTGAGCTGTTTTGTAGAGATCGCCGTCCATGTGTACGGCCTTTTTTTACGGATGCGCTCATCAACATACATAGGATTAGGAGGATAAGCGATGGCTAAGAAATGGGTTTACTTGTTCACGGAGGGTAACGCAGACATGCGTGAGCTTCTGGGTGGTAAGGGCGCAAACCTTGCAGAGATGACCAATATCGGTCTCCCGGTTCCACAGGGTTTCACCATCACGACAGAGGCCTGCACACAGTACTACGAGGACGGTCGTGAGATCAATGCGGAGATCATGGGTCAGATCGACGAGCATATCGAGAAGATGGAGGAGATTACCGGTAAGAAGTTCGGTGATCACGAGAATCCGCTTCTGGTATCTGTACGTTCCGGTGCGCGTGCTTCCATGCCAGGTATGATGGACACCATTCTGAACCTTGGTCTTAACGAGGACGTTGTAAAGGTTCTTTCTGAGAAGTCCGGTAACCCACGTTGGGCCTGGGATTCCTACAGAAGATTTATTCAGATGTACTCAGATGTCGTTATGGAAGTTTCCAAGAGCGAGTTTGAGAAGCTGATCGATAAGAAGAAGGAAGAGAAGGGCGTAAAGCTCGATGTCGAGCTGAGCGCAGAGGATCTTCATGATCTTGCAGAGCAGTTCAAGGCGAAGTATAAGGAAGCACTCGGTGAGGACTTCCCGGCAGACCCGAAGGCACAGCTCTATGGCGCAATCAAGGCCGTATTCCGTTCATGGGATAACCCACGTGCAAACGTTTATCGTCGTGACAACGATATCCCTTATTCCTGGGGTACCGCTGTAAACGTACAGTCCATGGCATTCGGTAACATGGGTGATGACTGTGGTACCGGTGTAGCCTTCACGAGAGATCCGGCTACCGGTGCAAAGGGCCTCTTCGGTGAGTTCCTTACGAACGCACAGGGCGAGGACGTCGTAGCAGGTGTTCGTACACCGATGCACATCCAGGAGATGGAGCAGAAGTTCCCGGAGGCATTCGCAGAGTTCACGAAGGTATGCGAGACCCTCGAGAAGCATTATAGAGATATGCAGGATATGGAGTTCACCGTTGAGCACGGTAAGCTGTACATGCTGCAGACCAGAAATGGTAAGAGAACCGCACAGGCTGCGCTGAAGATCGCCTGCGACCTCGTAGATGAGGGCATGAGAAGCGAGAAGGAAGCCGTTGCGATGATCGATCCGCGTAACCTCGATACACTCCTTCACCCGCAGTTCGATAAGGATGCGCTGAAGTCAGCGGTTCCGATGGGTAAGGGCCTCGGTGCTTCCCCGGGAGCTGCATGTGGTAAGGTTGTCTTCACTGCAGAGGATGCAGAGGCGTGGAACGCACGTGGCGAGAAGGTCATCCTCGTTCGTCTTGAGACTTCCCCAGAGGATATCACAGGAATGAAGTCTTCCGAGGGTATCCTGACCGTTCGTGGCGGTATGACCAGCCATGCAGCCGTTGTTGCCCGTGGTATGGGTGAGTGTTGCGTATCCGGCTGCGGTGATATCGTGATGGATGAGGAGAACAAGAAGTTCACACTCGGCGGAAAGACCATCAAGGAGGGTGATTTCATCTCTATCGATGGTACCACCGGTAACATCTACGAGGGTAAGATCGCTACGGTAGATGCTCAGATTTCCGGCGACTTCGGTCGTATCATGGGCTGGGCGGACAAGTATAGAAAGCTCGGCGTAAGAACCAACGCGGATACACCACACGATGCTGCAAAGGCACGTGAGCTTGGTGCGGAGGGTATCGGTCTCTGCCGTACAGAGCACATGTTCTTCGATCCGGAGAGAATCGAAGCATTCCGTGAGATGATCTGCTCCGATACAGTAGAAGAGCGTGAGAAGGCACTCGAGAAGATCGAGCCGTATCAGCAGGATGACTTCAGACAGCTCTTCGAGGCGATGGAAGGCAATCCTGTTACCATTCGTTTCCTGGATCCGCCTCTTCACGAGTTCGTTCCGACCACGGAGCCAGAGATCAAGGCACTTGCCGAGAAGATGGGCAAGACCGTAGAGCAGATCAAGGCCATCATTACCGGTCTCCACGAGTTCAACCCGATGATGGGTCACAGAGGATGCCGTCTGACCGTCACCTATCCTGAGATCGCAGTTATGCAGACCCAGGCCATCATCCGTGCAGCCATCGAGGTGAAGAATGCACATGCTGACTGGAACCTTGTTCCGGAGATCATGATTCCGCTCGTTGGTGAGGTGAAGGAGTTCAAGTTCGTTAAGGATATCGTTGTCAAGACAGCGGATGAGGAGATCGCAAAGGCTGGTGTCGAGCTCAAGTATGAGGTTGGTACCATGATCGAGATCCCGAGAGCTGCTCTTACAGCTGACGAGATCGCTGCAGAGGCTGATTTCTTCTGCTTCGGTACAAACGATCTTACACAGATGACCTTCGGCTTCTCACGTGATGATGCCGGTAAGTTCCTGAACAGCTACTATGACACCAAGATCTACGAGCAGGATCCGTTCGCAAAGCTCGATCAGAAGGGTGTTGGTAAGCTCATGGATATGACCCTGAAGCTTGGAAAGCCTGTAAATCCGAAGCTCCACTGCGGTATCTGCGGTGAGCACGGCGGCGATCCTTCTTCTGTAGAGTTCTGCCACAACATCGGCCTCGACTATGTATCCTGCTCACCGTTCCGTGTACCGGTAGCAAGACTTGCAGCAGCACAGGCTGAGATCAACAATCCGAGAAAGTGATTTCTGAGCATTGTGGATTAAATAAGTGATGTATGATGGGGCTGTCGCACGACCAGATTGAAAAATCTGGTTGTGCGGCAGCTTTCCTTTTAGAATCAAAACCACCAGCTAAGCTGGTGGTTTTAATTGTGTGAAAAAAAGGATTCTTCTGCTACAATATGGGCATCGCGATGCACGTGCTTTACAGATGTATCGGTGGTGACGGACATGGGAGGAAACGTTCGCATGCACATGCTGCAGCGGGCATGCTTCGGACTGAGGGGGAAAAGGATGGCTACAGACCATACGGAATCGAAAATAGAAGGCATGAAAAATATCGCACTGATCGGGTTTATGGGTGCCGGGAAAACGACGGTATCCCATGGGCTCAGAGAACTGTATGGACTGGCGGAAATCGATACAGATCAGGAAATCGTGCGGCAGGAAGGGCGTCCGATCACGGAGATTTTCGCGACGGATGGGGAAGCGTATTTCCGGCAGCTTGAGCACGACACGGTGCTGCGATTTCAGGATGTGCATGCGGCGGTGATCTCCTGTGGCGGTGGTCTCGTGATGAATCCGGAAAATGTTGTGAACCTGCGGAAATCCTGCGTCATCGTTTTTCTGACGGCGACCCCGGAGACGACGCTTCTTCGGGTGAAGGATTCTGCGGATCGTCCGATCCTGAATGGACATATGGATGTCGAGTATATCCGTATGCTGCAGGAGAAGCGCCGACCGGCGTATGAGGCGGCAGCAGATATACGCGTCGCGACGGACGGAAAGGATGTCGGGATGATCTGCTGCGAAATTATGCAGAAAGTAAAGGATTTTTCATAATTATCTAAGAAGAACAAAACCGCGTTATTGTGTTGAAAAGTGCGCAATAACGCGGTTTTTGTATGCTGTTTTCTGTGACAGTTTATAGTTTTTTTATAATTTTGTTGCGAAATTAACGAAGCTATAATATAATTTTCACGAATAATACATATTCCACTCGTGAATAAGCATCATGTTTTATACAGATTGTGAGGATAGAGAAATGAATGTTCAGGAAGTGAATAAGGAGCTGCTCCGGTTTCTGGACCACAGCCCGAATGCATTTTATGCAGTAGCCAATATGCAGAAGGAGCTCGAGGACGCCGGCTTCACCCGTCTCTATGAGGGCTGCCCGTGGACGCTGTCCGGAGGTCATGGCTACTACGTAATACGGAACGATTCGGCCATCATCGCCTTTCGTATCCCGGAGGGAGAGTATCAGGGCTTCCAGATCATGGCGAGCCACTGCGATTCACCGGTTTTTAAGATCAAGACAAACGCAGAAATCGTCGTCGATAACAGCTATGTGAAGCTGAATGTCGAGAAGTACGGTGGCATGCTCTGCGCACCTTGGCTCGACCGTCCGCTTTCCGTCGCCGGTCGTGTGATCGTTCAGACGGAGGAGGGCATCGCAACGAAGCTGGTCAATGTCGATCGTGATCTGCTCATCATTCCGAACGTGGCGATCCATATGAACCGTCAGGTCAATGACGGCTATGCATTTAATGCACAGGTGGATATGCTGCCGCTGTTCTGCGAGCAGGGCGAGGAGAAGAATCAGTTCATGCAGCTGATCGCAGACGAGGCAGGCGTGCAGGTGGAGGACATCCTGGATACGGATCTCTTCCTGTATGACCGCATGAAGGGCACGACGCTCGGCCTCCATGGCGAGTTCATCGCGAGCGGACGTCTGGATGACCTCCAGTGTGCGTTCGCATCCCTGAAGGGCTTCCTCGCGGCAGAGCTGAAGCAGTCCATCGCGGTGCACTGTGTCTATGATAACGAGGAGGTCGGCTCCGGTACGAAGCAGGGTGCTGCCAGCACCTTCCTGAAGGATACACTCCAGCGTATCAGCCGCGCGATGGGACGCAGTGAGGAGCAGTACCTCATGAGCATCGCTTCGAGCTTCATGGTATCTGCAGACAATGCACATGCCGTGCATCCGAACCATGCCGAGAAGGCAGATCCGACGAATCGCCCGTATATGAACCGGGGTATCGTGATCAAGTACAGTGCGAATCAGAAGTATACGACCGATGGTGTTTCCGGCGCTGTGATGCGCGCGATCTGCAAAAAGGCAGAGGTGCCGTACCAGACCTTCACAAACCGCTCCGATATGCTCGGCGGCTCAACCCTCGGAAATATTTCCCAGGCACAGGTGGCACTGAACACCGTCGATGTCGGACTTCCGCAGCTCGCGATGCACTCTCCGTATGAGACGGCGGGCGCGAGAGACACGGCGTACCTGATCGAGGCGGCGCGTGTACTGTTCAGCTCGAGCTTCGAAGGAAACGGGGACGGGAATTACCGACTGATCTTCTGATCAGGTATGTCTTGACGAGCCCGGAAACAGCGGGTGTGTACATTCGGGCTCTCAAAATAAAGCGAAATCTGAATTCGTTTCGCAAAACAAAGATAAAGGAGTATAAATATGGATTCAAAACACATTAAATGGACGACGCTGGCGTTCATGGCGTTTTCGACGGTTTGGGGCTTCGGAAATGTACTGAACGGCTTCATCTACTTCAACGGTATCCAGGTGATCTTCAGCTGGATCCTCATGTTTGCCCTCTACTTCGTACCATACGCACTGATGGTCGGTGAGCTGGGTTCCGCCTTTAAGGATTCCGGTGGAGGCGTGAGCTCATGGATTCTGAAGACGACAGGACCGAAGCTGGCGTACTATGCAGGCTGGACCTACTGGGCCTGCCATATCACCTACATCGCAAGTAAGTCCTCCGGTGGTCTGAAGGCACTGAGCTGGGCTGTATTCCGTAATGCGGAAGCGTACGATACCTTCCCTACACTGGCCGTACAGCTGATCACCTTCTGTATCCTGATCCTGTTCTGCTACATCGCAAGCCGTGGTCTGAACCCACTGAAGAAGATGGCGACACTGGCCGGTACCAGCATGTTCATCATGTCCATCCTTTACATCATCATGATGTTCGGTGCGCGTGCCATCAATCCGGCTTCTTCCTTCGTGACCATGGATTTCAGTGCGAAGAACCTGATTCCGACCTTTGACTGGAAGTACTTCACCTCCCTGTCCATTCTGGTATTCGCGGTCGGTGGCTGTGAGAAGATCTCTCCGTATGTTAATAAGGTAGAGAACCCGAGTAAGGGCTTCCCGCGTGCGATGATCAGCCTGGCGATCATGGTTGTGATCTGTGCGATCCTCGGTACCATCGCGATGGGCATGATGTTCGATCCGGCCATCATCAACGAGTCCAAGGAGAGCTTCAACTCCTACAACTCCAACGGTTCCTACTGGGCATTCCAGAGACTGGGCGAGTACTATCACATGGGTGACACTCTGATGATCATCTATGCACTGTGCAATGCGGTAGGTCAGCTTTCTACACTCGTCATCAGTATCGATGCACCGCTTCGTATGCTGTTCGACAACGAGGATGCGCGTAAGTTTATCCCGTCGAAGCTTCTCAGACAGAACGATAAGGGGGCCTATGTCAACGGTATCAAGATGGTTGCGGTTCTTTCCGGTGCCATCATCCTCGTACAGTCCTTCGTTCCGGGTGCAGCCGCCGTTCTGAAGCAGCTCACCAAGCTGAACTCCGTATGTATGCCGATGCGTTATCTCTGGGTATTTGCAGCGTACATCGCACTTCGTAAGGCAGAGGATAAGTTCAAGCCGGAGTATCGTTTTGTGAAGAACCATAATGTGGCGATGTTCTTCGGCTGCTGGTGCTTCTTCGTGACCGCAGCGAGCTGTCTGCTCGGTGTTTATGATGAGGATCTGTTCACCATGTGCCTGAATATCATCACACCGTGCGTTCTGACGGCACTCGGTATCATCCTTCCGATTCTGAAGAAGAGAGAGGATGCAGCGAAGGCCTGATCCTTCGGACGCTGAAAGAGAGGATGCGGCGCCGGGCATCATCATGGTGCGTGCCCGGAAAGCATCCACTGAAAAACAGACTGAAAAAGTATTGCCAGGATGCAGGAAAAACTGCATCTTGGCAATTTTTGACAAGAAAAGTGAACCGGTTTACCGCAACATTCACAAACTTTGTGAAGAGTGCCTGCGAAGGCTTGAACCGGGGTGGTAAATCAACTATGATGATACTGGTATGGATGGATTCAGGCATCGTGCCTGGGAACATAGAAGTAAGAAAATCGAAGAAAAAGGAGATTTGTTATGGCTGGAATTCTTGATAAGTTCAGACTTGATGGCAAGGTTGCATGGGTAACCGGCGCATCCTATGGACTGGGTCTTGCATATGCGAAGGCATTTGCGGAGGCTGGCGCAAAGAAGGTCGTTTTCAATGATATCAATCAGGAGCTCGTTGACAGAGGTATCGCAGAGTATCAGAAGCTCGGGATCGATGCATACGGTGTCGTATGTGACGTTACGAACGAGGAGCAGGTAAATGCACTCGTGAAGGACGTCGAGGAGAAGTTTGGTGGTGTGGATATCCTGGTAAATAATGCCGGTATCATCAAGAGAATCCCGATGACCGAGATGACGAAGCAGCAGTGGGATCAGGTCATCAATGTTGACCTCACCGGTCCTTTCCTCTGCGCAAAGGCTGTCCTTCCTGGCATGATCAAGAAGGGCTATGGTAAGATCATCAACGCATGCTCCATGATGTCTGAGCTTGGTCGTGAGACCGTATCTGCTTACGCAGCTGCCAAGGGCGGCCTCAAGATGCTCACGAAGAACATCTGCTCTGAGTATGGTCAGTACAATATTCAGTGTAACGCGATCGGACCTGGTTACATCGCGACTCCGCAGACCGCTCCGCTTCGTGCAAAGCAGGCAGACGGTTCCATGGCTCCGTTTGATCGTTTCATCCGTTCGAAGACACCTGCACAGCGCTGGGGCGAGACAGAGGACCTCGAGGGTCTCGCTGTATTCCTCGCTTCTCCGGCATCTGACTTCATCAACGGTCAGGTTGTATACATCGATGGTGGTATCCTCGCTTACATCGGCCAGGATCCGAGCCAGCTCGATGAGTCCAAGTTCCAGGACGTTACAGGCGTTGAGGACATCAAGGTAGCAGATCACTGATCTTCATGATCTGATGAATCTGAATTATGGAAACCTGTGCGGCGGAGCGTGATGCTCCGCCGTTTTCTGGTGCGCCTGGCGGCGCACGTTTCTAACCGGTGTAAGTCCGGAGTTCGC
>ERZ1026856.393-NODE-393-length-28576-cov-6.112303_pt1 | contig 28576 bp, 22 predicted proteins | sample MGYA00380158_ERZ1026856 | MGnify/ENA primary metagenome ERZ1026856 (study PRJEB33269, sample SAMEA4719794) | human gut metagenome | biome: human-associated habitat; feature: organic feature; material: feces | place: Cameroon | collected 2013-10 ...
CCCCCATATGAGGGCCGCTTTTTGCATGCAGAGCGATATTTATTCGGACTCCTTGCCGGTGGCGTGACGGAACGCAATCATCGCGAAAAGCAGTACGGCGAAACCGGAGATCAGTCCGGAGACGGCATGCTTCGTGAAACCGGCCACGATATACGCGATGGCGGAGGAAAGTGCCGCGGTCAGCGCATACGGGATCTGGGTCGATACGTGGTTGATGTGCAGGCACTGCGCGCCGGCACTCGACATGATGGTGGTATCGGAGATCGGTGAGCAGTGGTCACCGCAGACCGCACCGGCCATGCAGGCCGACATGGAAAGGATCATCATGTTGTGGTCGATCCCCTGGAAGCAGGCCACGACGATTGGGATGAGGATGCCGAAGGTACCCCATGAGGTACCGGTTGCAAAGCTTAATCCGATGGCGATCATGAAGATGATGACCGGAAGGAACTGCAGGAAGTTCTTTGCTGAACCCTGTACGACACCGGCGACGAACTCCTTCGCGCCGAGGCTGTCGGTCATGGCCTTCAGAGACCATGCGAGGGTGAGGATCAGGATGGCCGGAACCATCTGCTTGAAGCCCTCCGGCAGGCAGTCCATGCACTCGTTGAAGCTCAGCACGTTACGGATCAGATAGAACGCAAGGGTGATGACCAGTGCGCAGAAGGAACCGAAAACGAGACCAACGGAGGCGTCCGAGCCGGCGAAGGAATCGATGAAGCTGACACCGCTGAAGAAGCCGCCGGTGTAGATCATACCGACGACGCAGCAGATCACGAGGGAGAAAATCGGAACCAGCATGTCGATGAGGTGTCCGCCCTCTCGTCTCGCCTCGTCGGCCGCATTCTCGAACGGACGCTCCGGCGTGGTATAGAGATCGTGGTGCTCGATGGCATTGACCTCATGCTGATGCATCGGGCCGAAGTCCACCTTCAGGACCACCATCAGGATCATCATCGCGATGGTGAGCAGTGCGTAGAAGTTATACGGGATGGTCTGGAGGAAGAGGCTCATGCCGTTCTCTCCCTCGACGAAGCCGGAAACAGCTGCTGCCCAGGACGAAATCGGGGCGATGATGCAGATCGGCGCCGCGGTGGAGTCGATGAGGTACGCAAGCTTCGCACGGCTGATCTTATGCTTATCGGTCACCGGACGCATGACGGAGCCGACGGTCAGACAGTTGAAGTAGTCATCGATGAAGATGAGGCAGCCGAGGGCGATCGTGGCGAGCTGTGCGCCGGCTCTCGTCTTGATGTGCTTCGATGCCCAGTCACCGAACGCAGCGGATCCACCACTGCGGTTCATGAGCTGTACCATCGCACCGAGGATGACGAGGAAGCAGAGGATGCCGACATTATAGCTGTCGGACAGGACCGAGATGATACCATCGACGAAGATGTGGTTGATGGTGCCCTCGAAGTGATAACCGGAAAACAGAAGCGCACCGGTCAGGATACCGAAGAAAAGGGAGCTGTATACCTCCTTCGTGATGAGCGCGAGCGCGATGGCGATGACCGGCGGCACGAGTGCCCAGGCGGTCTGCTGCACCGTATCCGCGGTGGTGATGAAGCCGGCGACCACGATAAACACGAGGACGACAGCGATGGCGGTCAGCGATGCGAAGCGGTTGCTTCGATGCTCTCTGTCTTTGAACTGCATAAAATCTCCTTACCGGGGCACAGGCCCCTCTGCTCCCTCCCGGGAGAATCCTGGGTAGACAATAGCCGTTTCTAAGAACAGTTCCGGGCCCGCCGGGCTCCGACCTTAAGAAATTAGTAAGGGGGTCTGACCCCATGACGAATTTCTTAAGAAAAAGGCAGTGATTCTATACGAACCACTGCCTCATAAATATGCATTCTATGAAACAATAGCTCCAACACATTTCTGTGAGAGTCTGCCGTCTCTTAAACGGCAGCCCAACTCGGTGCGTGTGCATCACGCTCCGGTTTCGGCGTCTCATCCTTTCGCTGCATCTCATGGACTATGCGATCTCCATGCAGTTACTGATAATCAACGCGCCTCTATTGTCAACCTGTTTAATTTTCGTCTGTACCGCCGCTTCTCTGTCTCTGCCCCCCGCAGTTCCTCCGTCCGCAGTTTCCTGCATTCCGGGCGCTGCATACGCTTCGCGCACATCCACGTCACGATACATGCATGCATTATATGCCTTCCTGTTATATCCGTCAATCCTTAAAAAGGGCGAATAAGCTCTTCTTTCGCTCGATAAACTTGTCGATATGGTCGAGATAGTCCGGAATCGACTTGCCGTTATCGCAACGCTCCACACGTTTATGGTAGAGATCACCGTCGCGGGACGGCAGGACGACCTTCGTGCTCGTGCCGGCACCACAGCCGACGACGGTATGCTTCTCCTCCATCATAAGGATGTTATAAAGGCACTCCTTGCCCTCCTCGCAGTAGCCGACGTTCTCGAGATTGCCGGCCATGTTCTTCTGGCGATAGAGATAGTACGGCTTCATCTCGAGAAGCTCCGCGGTATACTCCGAGGCGAGCATCATGCGGGTGATCTCCGGATAGCGGAAGTCCGCCGCATCAGCGCTCTCCTGCTGCTGCGTCTCCGCGAGGATCTCATGCTCGTCACCCGCACGGTACACACCGGCCCAGAAATCACGCTCGAGGGTCAGACGCGCCGCCCGCTTGATGGCGAGGCTGTGGACGGTCAGACTGTCCGGCTTCAGCCGTCCGATCTCCGAAAGCGTACGCGTCACCTCCGGGAGCTTCTCGCCCGGCAGTCCCAGGATGATGTCCATGTTAATGTTCTCGAAACCGAGCGAACGCGCGAGCGCATACTTCTCGATGACCTCCTCCACGCTGTGCTTCCGGCCGATCAGGTCGAGGGTCTTCTGGCAGAAGGTCTGCGGGTTCACCGAGATCCGATCGACACCGGCCGCCTGCAGGATCTCGAGCTTCTCCCGCGTGATGGAATCCGGTCGCCCTGCCTCCACCGTGAACTCGACGATGCCCGGCATGCCTGTCACGGTATGCATCCACGCTGCCTCGTCCATGCCCGCCGCTGCCGGCTTCGCCAATACTTCCGCCGCGACATCGTCACGCTGCTTTCCGTTGTCAGCAGGCGCTGTGGTCGCGCGCAGGATGGAGACATTGGCCTCCCCGCAGATCTCGTGGACGAGATCCATCAGGACCTGCAGCCAGTGCTCGTCGAGGGCCGTCGGCGTGCCGCCGCCGATGTAAATGGTCTGCAGCGGGCGGTGCAGCTCCCCGCACATGTGCTGCACGGTGAAGCGGAGCTCCTTCCGGAGGTTCTCCATATAGTCGCCGAGGCGTTTCTCCCAGGCGTCGATCGTGTTGCTGAGGAAGGAGCAGTAGAGGCAGCGGGTCGGACAGAACGGGATGCCGATGTAGAGGCTCCAGCCCTCTTTATAGCTCCGACCGGTCGTCTCGCGGATGCGATCGAGGATGCGCTGCTCCCGGACCGCGATGTCGACCATGAGATTGAGCTTCTCCCCGCGGATGCAGTACTCCTTCCGGAGATCCGCACGGATCTTCCGGAGCGCCTCCTCCGGAAAATCCTGCCCCGGCAGTGCCTCCAGCAGCGGGCTCACGAGGGACACCGGACGGATACCGGTGAGGTCGCCCCATGGGAGCTCCTTCCCGGTCATGCCGACCAGGGTGTCGTAAAGCTCGGCCTTGATGACGGACTTGTCCTCCTTCCGGACACCGCTCAGTGGAAGCGCGGCGGCCTCCACGGTGAAGCTCAGGCGGATGCTGTCCTCCTCCATGCCCTCCGGGGTGACCTCGGACGCCATGCGGGCGCGGTTCTTCGTGGACTTCTTATTGACGGCGGTCACCTCACCGGTGGCCTGCGCCTGCTTCAGTGCGTTTTTCTCCTCCTGGGTGGTGTTAGAAAAATGTACGCCCTCCGGGGTCCGGATCTCGAACTCCTCCCCCGGATAGAAGGCCTGCACCAGCTCCCGGATGTCCTGCTCATAGCCCGCTGCGATACTGTCTAAAACTAATCGGATCAATGTTTCTACCTCTTCATCATATACGCGTAAAAGGACAGGTGCGGTGATGTCAGCGCCTGCCCTTCTCTGTTTAAAGATTCACCCTGCCCAAGAATACGGCCGGGTTGTACTTCTGCTCGTTTCCGATCGAGCTCTGTGCCTCATGACCCGGGAATACACTGGTATCCGCCGGAAGCACCAGCAGCTTCTCGACGATGCTCTTCACGATGGCCTCCTGCGAGCCACCCGCGAAGTCGGTGCGTCCGAAGGACTCCTTAAAGAGCGTGTCACCGGAAAACAGTACCGGATATATCTTCGGCCCGGTCGCGCCCTCCGGCTGGAAGGACAGCCCGTCTGCGATATAGAAGCAGCAGGAGCCCGGCGTATGGCCCGGGGTTTCCAGCACCTTCCACGCCCGGCCGAGATAGTGCAGGGTATCGCCGTCCCGGAAGATCTCATACTCCCCGGGCTGCAGGGTGACCTCGACGCCGAAGTTCCCGCTCAGGTTTCGCTTCGGATCCGCGAGGGTCTCCGCCTCATCTGCACAGGCGTAGATCTTGATGCCGAAATGCTGTGCGACATCCTTCGCCGCCATGATATGGTCGAAGTGACCGTGGGTGAGGAGGATCGCCTCCGGCTTCAGATGGAGCTCCTCCTCTACGATTCTGATGATATGCGGTGCGTTCGCTGCCGGATCGATGACGACGCAGGCACGCGTTTCATCATCGTAGCAGAAGTAGACGTTCGTCTGCACCACGCCGGTTACATACTTGGAAACTTTTAACATGATCCCTCCGGGATTTACAGAGTAGCCTTGCCGCTGGCAAGGCTCTGAATACGTTCGCCACTAGGGCATCACGGTTTTGTACTTTCAGTACAAAACCGTGATCAGCCTTGTGCTCTTTCAATATCAATTACGCCACTGATTTTACGAAGCTTCGCAACCAGTGTGCTGAGTTCTTCTTTGTTATGGATGTCGAAGGAGACGGTGATCGTCGCCTTTTCGTTCTTGCCGACGCGGGAGGTCAGGGACTTGATGTCGATGTTCGCATCGGTCAGTACCTTCGAAACGTCTACGAGGAGGCCGACACGGTTCGTCGTGAAGATCTCGAGCTCGGTTGCGTAGGTTTCCTGTGCGTTGTCGGACTGCCACTCCGCCTCGATGAGACGGGCCTTCTCGTCCTCCGGCAGGTTCATCATATTGATGCAGTCCGTGCGGTGGATCGTGATACCACGGCCACGGGTGACGAAACCGACGATCTCATCGCCCGGCACCGGCGAGCAGCACTTCGCATAGCGCACGGCGAGATCATGGATGCCCTTCACCACGATGCCGGACTTCGACTTCCGGATGACCTCCGGCTTCTTCGTCATACCCTCGATGTTGTGCAGGATATCCTCGTCCGAGACATTGGCCTCATCCTGCTTATGCTTGAGCTCGATGAGCTTCGCGATGACCTGCGACTCCTTGAGGCCGCCACGGCCGACGGACGCCAGCATGGACTCCCAGTCGGTGTAGCTGTAACGGCGGATGACGCTCTCGATATACTCCGGTTTCGTCAGCTCGCCGAGATTGTAGCCCTTCGACTTCGCATAACTCGTGAGGAGATCCTTACCACGCTCGATGTTCTCGTCCTTCTGCTCGCGCTTGAACCACTGGTTGATCTTATTCTTCGCCTGCGTCGACTTACAGATCTTCAGCCAGTCACGGCTCGGGCCTCTGGAGTTCTGCGAGGTGATGATGTCGACACGGTCGCCGTTCTTCAGCTGGTAGGTGACCGGTACCAGCTTGTCGTTGACCTTCGCACCGACCATCTTGTTACCGACCGCCGAGTGGATCGCATACGCGAAGTCGATCGGGCAGGAGCCGGCCGGCAGGTTCTTGACATCACCCGTCGGGGTGAAGCAGAAAACGTTCTCATTAAACAGGTTCAGATCGGACTTGACCATGTTCATGAATTCCTTCGAGTCGGACTCATCCTTCTGCCACTCGAGGATCTCATGCAGCCAGTTCATCTTCACATCTTCCTGCTCGCTGGCCTTTTCCTTCGATCCGCCGGACTCCTTATACTTCCAGTGCGCCGCGATACCGAACTCCGCCGTGCGGTGCATCTCGAAGGTACGGATCTGGATCTCGAACGGTACACCGTCGGAGCCGATGACCGTCGTATGCAGCGACTGGTACATGTTCGGCTTCGGCATCGCGATGTAATCCTTGAAACGGCCCGGAATCGGGGTGTACATCTTATGGATCACGCCGAGCGCCGCATAGCAGTCCCGCACGGTCTCCACGATGATACGGATCGCGAAGAGATCATAGATCTGGTCGATGGTCTTATTCTGGTTCACCATCTTACGATAGATGGAGAAGAAGTGCTTCACACGGCCGCTGATCTCGGCGTCGATGCCCGACTCCTTGATATGCTTCGAGACTTCAGAGACAATGTTTTTGATCCGGGCTTCTCTCGCTTCCTTCTTCAGGTTAACCTTCGCCGCGAGATCATAGTAGATGTCCGGTTCGAGGTACTTCAGTGACAGATCATCCATCTCGATCTTGATCTTACTGATACCGAGACGCTCTGCGAGCGGGGAATAGATCTCGAGGGACTCACGCGCCTTCTCCTTCTGCTTCGCCGGGGTCTGATACTCCAGGGTACGGAGGTTATGGAGACGGTCGGCGAGCTTGATGATGATGACACGGATATCCTTCGCCATCGACACGAACATCTTCCGGAGATTCTCGGCCTGCATCTCGACCTTATCGGTGTTGAGATTGAGCTGTGTCAGCTTCGTAACACCATCGACGAGCAGCGCCACATCCGGATTGAACTCCTTCGTGATTTCATCGAGCGTCATGCCGGTATCCTCGACGACATCGTGCAGAAGTCCCGCGGCGATCGTTTCCTTATCCATCTGGAGATCGGCGAGAATGATGGCAACACAAAGAGGGTGAATGATGTATGGTTCACCCGATTTACGCTTCTGATCCTTATGCTGCTCCTTCGCTACCTGGTAGGCCTTCTCGATCATGCTGAGATCATCGGATGGATGGTATGCCCGGATGGCCTTGATCAGTTCCTTATATAATTCCTCCGGCGGTGTGTTATCCGCAGGTCTCTCCAGTACTACTTCTTCCTCTGTCATCATAGCGCTATCCTCATCCTGAAGTGCTGTTCCGCGCAGACAGCTTCCGGCTGCGCGCACTTCTCTTTATAAACATATAGTCAAATCTAAATTTTACTATCAGTATGGAATAATGTCAAAAGATGTATCGATTTTCGGCATTTCCAGGCGCAGTTCCGCGCTGTTTGCGCGTCGTATGCCCGGTTTCGCATGTGCTTCTTGCATCACGCGCCGACGCGTCTTGTACAAATATCCATACAATCTTTATGAATTTTTAACGATTCCGTCATAGCTTGTACATACCTTTCGGTTAAAATAGATATAACATTGAAAATAAATGGAGGACTTTTCATGAATATTCTTTTCTTCCTGACTCCGAAATGTGATGTTGCATATCTCGAGGAAGATTATACACTGCGGCAGGCACTCGAAAAAATGGAGTTCCATCGCTACTCAACCATCCCGGTCCTGACGAAGGACGGCAAATACTATGGCACCATGACCGAGGGTGACCTGCTCTGGGAGATCAAAAACGATCTCCACATGGATCTGAAGGACACGGAAAAGATCCGGGTGGCCGACATCCCGATGAAGAACCACTATGAGCCGGTGAAGGTCAACGCCAGCATGGAAGATATCATGAAGCGCGCATCCCGGCAGAACTTCGTGCCGGTCGTCGATGATTCGGACCACTTCATCGGTATGATCCGACGGAAGGAGCTGATCAATTATCTCTACGAGCATTCCGATATCAAGGATGCCCTTCTCGAAGCCGTCAAAAAGGTCATCTGAATGCATGAAGAGGCCGCTGCAGAAATCTGCAGTGGCCTCTTTGCCTGTTCTATTTAATTTTTCTTCGATCCTTAGTATGCCTTGATCTGATCGTCCGCCGATTCCCCGGTATTCTCGATCTTCCGGATGATGACATCATAGCTGATGCCGTTCTCCATCCGAACCGTACAGCGATCCCCGACCTTATGCCCCATGATGGCGCGTCCGATCGGTGATTCGTTCGAGATCAGTCCGTGAATACTGTTTCCACGGATCGAGGTGACGATGCGATAGATTTCCTCCTCATCATCCTCCTCGAAGTAGAGGGTCACGGTATTATTGAGTCCGACCTCGTCGTCCTTCGACGAATCATCGATGATCCGCGCAAAGCGAAGGACCCGCTCCAGATAATTGATACGGCCGTTGTTTTCACGATTGGCCTTCTTCGCGGCATAATACTCGAAGTTCTCCGAACGGTCACCCTGCGCGGCTGCCTCGGCGATTTCCTTCGTGATCTGCGGACGGAGTACCAGCTTCCGATGGTCGATCTCGGCCTGGATCTTCTCGACGTCCGACTTCGTCAGCTCCTGTCCCATCACTTGCCCTCGTAGGTGATCAGGGAGGTCAGCGGATACTTCCGGAGCTGATCACGACCGTTCAGTCCCGCAAGCTCCATCACGACCGCGATCTGTGCCACTTCACCCTGGAGCTGCTCGACCAGCTTGCAGGCAGCGGCGAGTGTACCACCGGTGGCGATCAGATCATCGACGATGACAACCTTCTCACCCGGCTGGATCGCATCCTTATGGATCTCGATCTCGGCCTGACCATACTCGAGGTCATACTTCGCAGAAACGGTCTCGCGCGGAAGCTTGCCCTTCTTACGTACCGGCACGAAGCCCTTATGCATCGCATACGCGATTGCGGTTCCGAAGATGAAGCCTCTGGACTCCAGGCCCAGTACCACATCGAAATCCACGCCCTCCAGGGCCTTGATCAGACCATCCACCGCATCCTGCAGGCCATCCGGGTCCTGTACCAGGGATGTGATATCACGGAACATGATGCCCTTCTGTGGGAAATCCGGAATGGTCAGTACATAATCTTCCAAATGCTCTCTCTTCATAACGTCTCCTCGCTTTTCGCTTCGTAATATACCGGCGATGCCCTCGCCGTACAGACGGATCGGGGCCTGCAAAGAAGCCCCGTCGCATCATCGCTTAATTCTTATGGTACTTCGCAGCATACGTCATGATCGCTGCGACGGTCTTTCCATCCGTCATCTTCCCATCATAGATCAGCTGCTGTAGATCCTTGAGCTCCCAGGCCTCGACACCGAGCTCCTCATCCTCATCCCAGTGCACCTTTCCTTTTTCGAGATGATCCGCCACATAGATGCCGATCTTCTCATCGAGAAAGGCGATGGTCGTATTCACATACAGGAGAAAATCGAGGTGATCCGTCTTATATCCGGTCTCCTCCTCGAGCTCACGCATCGCGCACTCCTCAAACGGCTCGTCCTCCCGGTCACGCTTTCCCGCCGGAATCTCCAGGGTATAGCGGTCGAGGGCATGACGGAACTGACGCACCATCAGGATACGTCCATCCGGAAGCACCGGCAGTACCGCAGCGGCGCCCTTATGATGGATGAAATCCCAGTGGGTCTTATGCCCGCCGACATCCACATAGTCATCGTAGACGGTGATGACCTTGCCCTGATAAGCGAGCTTCCGCTCGATCAGTTTTACCGGTTTCTCTGCATTATTTTCGTTTAACATAAAACTATCCTCCTGTGCCTTACGCACACGAGGATAGTATAGCATATCTCTTAAAAAATGATGAGCTGAATTTCTACCGATGTCCAGCGCCAATGCTTGTTTTTCAACATCGTCACCTGAATGAACGTTTATTTCTCCTGCTCATCCACGTCTTCCTTCACCTTCTTCCGGACGATCGTCTTTCCGATGCGCCGGTTCTTGATGTAGGCGACATCAACGTTCAGTTCATCCGTCTCGAGATGGAAGGAGCTGCCATCATCCGGCACGGTGCCGATGATGCCCATCAGGTAACCTCCGAAGGTATCCGCGTCCTCCGTCGGGATGTTCACCTTCAGCTCTTCATTGACATCCTCGATGTCCGCGGTACCGAGTACGATCCACTCGTTCTCGCCGATGGCCTCGATCGGATCCGGCTCCGGTACTTCATCCGCATCCTGCAGATCACCTACGAGGGCCTCGATCAGGTCATGTACGGTGACGATACCGGTCATGCCGCCATATTCATCGATGACGATGGCGTAGTACTTTCGTGTGCGCTTCATCGTCGCAAACAGATCCGACACCTTCATGTTCTGCGACACGAAGAACGGCTTGTCGACCGCGTTCTTCATGACATTTCCACGGGACTGATCCGGCAGACGGAAGTAATCCTTCGTATCAAGTACACCGACGATATCGTCATCATCCTCGCCGCAGATCGGATAGATCGCATAGCGGTGGCTGTAGATCGTCTTCCGCCACTGACGGTCTGTATCCTCGAGGTACAACATCGCCACATCCGGACGGTGTGTGCAGACATCCTCCACGGTCAGATCGTTAAACTCGAAAACGTTCTGGATCATCTCGTTTTCCGTCGTTTCGATCGTACCCTTCTCGGTGCCCTCGTCGAGCATCAGCTTGATATCCTCCTCGGACACCTTATCCTCGACATCCTCCGGTCGGATGCCCATCATGCGCAGTACACGATTGGTCGAAGCGGTAAGGAGCCATACGAAAGGGGCGAACATCGTCGATGCAAAATCCAGGATACCGGCGATGCTGAGTGCGATCTTCTCGGTATAGGCCTGGGCCAGTCGCTTCGGAATCAGCTCACCGAAGACGATGCTGACATAGGAAAGGATCATGGTGATCAGGATGATCGCGACGTTCTCGATGACGTCCCGTGCGACCGGAAGTCCGGTCAGCAGAACCACATCGGTGAGTGGCTTCGCGAAGCTGTCGGCTGCAAACGCAGAAGACAGGAATCCGGCCAGCGTGATCGCTACCTGAATCGTCGAGAGAAACTTCGCCGGCTCTACCGTCAGCCGAAGCAACTTGTCTGCCCGTTTATTGCCATCCTCACTCAGCTTGCGAAGCTTCGCATCACCGACCTGCAGCACGGCAATCTCTGCGCAGGAAAAAAGTCCATTAATCAGAATCAGCACAATCAGCAGTAACAATCGTCCAACCATAAATTCACTTACCACCCTCCGCGTGGCACAACACAACGTTCCCGTGCCCTCTCATAGCGGCACTTATCTAATCACCATATCGCAAAAAGCGCAGAAATACAAGCCCCTTCTTGCGTACAGCCGCTCAGGGTCCCCGGCTTAGATTGAACCAATCTCGGAGTACTGTGCCTCCGTTGCCACCCCTCCGGGTCCCCTGCCTGATCAGATAGCGTACTTCTCGTACATGGCCTGGAGGTAAGCGCAGTCGTCTGCATAGCGGTCCGGGGAGGAGTTCTCAAGCGTACCGATGATGTACGGTTTCCACCGGGATACCTGACGCATCAGCTCTTCATAGCAGAAGATGCCCTCGCCCGGATGGCGGTACTTCTGATCCTCGCCCTCGAAGACACAGTCCTTCAGATGGAGTGTCGTGATACGATCTCCGTAGAAGTCAAAGGCCTTACGGATCAGGGCATTCTGTCCGGCCGGGTCGTGCTGCAGCTCCGGGGTAATCAGATTCACCGCGTCCAGGATGACGTCGAAGTTCACGGAATCGATGTCATCGAGGAAACGACGCATCATCTCCGGAGAGCAGAGCGTATGATTATACACGCTCTCAACGCCGACCATCACCCCGAGCTTTTCCGCCGCATCCCGGATCCGCTTGAAGCTGTCCAGCACACGCAGGTAGTTTTCCTCGGTATAGGTTTCCGGTACGACCTTCATCTCCGGATCAGCACGTCCGGTTTCGGTGCCCACCATGTCCGCGCCGATGAGCTTCGCATACTTCAGATGCTCGATGAAGCGCTGTACCTGCTGAAGCCGCTTTTCCTCATCCGGATGGGCCGGATTGATATAGCATCCGAGGATGGAGACATGGAGGTCCCTCTTCCGTAACTCCGAAGCGACATAATCACCGAGGCCTGCATTGAAATGGCCGACGGAGGTGTCCACATCGGAAAAGCTCTTATTCATCGCGAGGTGGATGTAGTGAAGGTGCAGCTTCTGCACCTCATCCAGCACCTCACATACACTGCCCTTCGGACAGATATCATGTACACGCATACCAAACTGAATCATTTTTTCTCCTTTCCAGCAGGGGCGACGGTTTTACGATACTGCACCGGGGTCTGTCCGGTGGTCGCCTTAAATACTTTTTCGAAATAGGTAATGTTTCCAAAGCCGCAGAGATCGGCGATTTCAGTGATGGAACGGTCGGACTCCCGGAGGAGCTGCTGCGCCTTCTGGATCCGGATGTAGGTCAAATACTCGACGACGGAGAAGCCGGTGACGTTTCGGAAGCTCCGGGTCAGATAGGAGCGGCTCATGAAGAAGCGCTGCGCCAGCTCCTCGAGAGAAACATTCTCACGGATATGGGTCTGCAGATAGAGCGCGACCTCATGTACCTTCTGGTGCACGCCCGTCTTTACGACGGTTTCCGGCACCGCTTTCTGGCTTGCCTGCAGCTCCGCCTGAAGCAGCCGGCGTCTGGCCTTCGCGAATATACTGGCCAGCTCGACCGCCTGAAGGTATAAAAACGCATGGGCGTCCTCCATGGAGAAAGCGCTGCCGTTTTTATCCTCTGCACACATCGCCTTGAATTCCGCGATGACGGAAAGGATCAGCTGCCACTCGCTGTCGTTGAAATTCGCGACGCCGTTAAAACGGTCACCGAAGTCATCGAAGCCCCGAAGCCCGGCCATACGCAGCCGTTCATCGAAGCATGCCCGATCCAGCTGCAGGATGAAGTTATGATGATCCGGAGGAAATCCCGGTACGGTCGAGGTCTTATGGATGAAATTATGATTGACGACGATGGCGGAGTGTGGCGGCAGACGGTAGGTCTCCCGGTCCACGAACATGAGCCGCTGCCCCTCAAGGATGAAGTGCAGCTCGATGGTCTCGTGTACATGACGGCTCCGCATGATGAAGCGATAATGACGCACCGCTTCCGATACGCGCAGACCTGGGATTCGTTTTTCAAACACAAGCGCCAGTCGGGAGTTATGAAGATTGATATCGCGCTGTTCTGCCATGGTTTCCTCCAGAATATTAAAAGGGCATGCATGGAAGCCATGCACACCCTTTAGTTTAGCGTAGCATCTCGGTGTAGGCAAGAAGCAGCGGGCCGACGCCCTTTGCATCATTCTGTACCACCGGTTCGGAAAGATAATACGCGACGGAACCATCGCGGTGCTGCTCTCCTCCGAGACCGGCGACGAGACAGATGCCGGTCACACAAGGTGTTCCATCGGCATTTTTCGTCAGGCGATGATCGACGATGCCATAGAAGGCCTTCTCGCCCACCGCACGGAAGCTCTCCGGCAGGAAGCCGAGGCGCACCGCCTTCAGCATTGCGGCGCTGATCAGCGCGGTGCCGGAGGTTTCGAGGTAATTTCCCTCAAGCTCCGGAAGGGCGATCAGCTGATACCAGAGTCCGCTCGGATCCTGATACTTTGAGAGCGCCTTCGCAAGGTCCAGCAGCATGTGCTGGAGATGTACGCTTTCGGCCTGCATCGGGAGATCCTTCATGATCTCCAGTACATCGACGAGACCTAGGATGAACCAGCCCTCGGCGCGCAGCCAGAAGTTCGGGCTGCAGCCGCTGTCCGGATCTGCCCAGTACATCTTCCGGGAGGCATCATAGCCGTGATAGTAGAGACCGGTTTCCGGATCCCGCATCCTGATCTCAACATTGGCGATCTGCTGACAGATATCCAGACAGTCCTTCTGTGCGTCGAAGCGCTTTTCGTACTCCATATAGAACGGAAGGGCCATATAGATGCCGTCCAGCCAGACCTGATTCGGATAGATCAGCTTATGCCAGAAGTTCCCCTCCGGGGTCCGTGGCATGGTGCTGAGCTGGGAGCGCACGCGCTCGGTGGCCTTCCGGTACTTCTCTTTTCCGGTGAGATCATACAGCGGAAAAAGATTCTTCCCCGGGTTCACATTATCGAGCGAGTACTCCTCCGGATCATAGGTACGGATGCTGCCATCTTCCTCGACGAAGCCGCTCAGGAAGCGGTCCGCGAAGTCGAGGAAACGGGTTTCGCCGGTGATCTCATAGAGCTCGAGAATGCCGGTGATCATGCAGCCGTCGATATAGTTCCACTTGTTGCGCTTCCCGCTTCGGATCATCTCGAGATTCCAGGCCGGATGCTCGGCATCCGAGTGGGCCATGAGATAGTCGATGTACTCATCGAGAAGCTGTTCGGTCGCTGCGCGCTCACCCTCGAAGTGATGTCGTTTCTGATCCATAGCTTAACCCTTTACTGAACCCGCGGTGACACCATCGATGAACTGATCCTGTGCCAGGAAGAAGACAACGAGGGACGGGATGATGGAGATCAGGGACAGTGCGAGGATACGGTTCCAGGAGAAGCCGGTATCTGCATCCATGGACATCTTTACGAAGATGGCTGCCGGATAGCGCTTCGGCGTGGAAACGTAAAGCAACGGTCCCATGAAGTCGTTGGAGGACCACATGAACTGGAACAGTGCCGCAGAAGTCATAGCCGGCTTCAGCACCGGAACGATGACGTGCCAGAGGGTACCGAGGGCGGAGCAGCCATCGATCTTCGCTGCCTCATCGAGCTCCTTCGGGATATTGCGGAGGAACTGGATCAGCATGAAGACGAAGTAGGTGTCCTGTGCGAAGAGCGTCGGCACGATCAGCGGAAGGTACAGCGGAGAATCTACCCAGCCCCACTTGTTGAACATGATGAACTGCGGTACGTTCAGTACGACGTTCGGCAGGAAAAGAGTCGCCATGAGGAGCATGAACATGAAGTCATGACCCTTGAACTTGAAACGTGCGAAGCCGTATGCCGTGAAAGTACAGGATACGATGGTCAGGACGACCTTCGGGATGACGATCTTATAGGTGTTCAGCATGGAGGTCCAGATATTGATGTCTCCACCGTAGCCCTTCAACGCATCGATATAGCCCTGTGTGGTCGGGTGCTTCGGGATGAAGCCGATGCCGGAGAAGATCTCCGCGTTTGTCTTAAAGGACGCACCCACCATCCATACGAGCGGATAGATCATGATGATGCCCACCAGAATCAGGACGACATACTTGATGACGGTCATGATTTGTCTTTTTCTCTCGAGTGTCATGCTTATGCCTCCTCATCTGAATAGTAAACCCAATGCTTCTGGCTGTACTGCAGGATAGCGGTAAAGATCATCAGGATGATGAAGAGTACCCATGCCTGTGCACTGGCGAGACCCATATCGTACTTCTTAAATGCGTTGTTGTAGATCAGCAGGGAAACGAGGGTGGTTGCACCACGTGGACCTCCCTGTGTGATGATGTACGGTCCGTTGAACTCCTGGAATGCCTGTACGAGCTGTGTGACGAGGTTATAGAAGATAACCGGTGTGATCAGCGGTACGGTGATCGTAAAGAACTGTCTCCACTTGCCGGCACCATCGAGGGAAGCGGCCTCATAGAGATCCGGGGATACACCCTTGAGAGCGGCCAGGAAGATGACCATGGTGGAACCGAACTGCCATACACGTAAGAGACAGATGATGAACAGCGCGGCAGTCTTGTTCGACAGCCAGTGTGGTCCGGCCACGCCGAAGAAACCGAGAATCATGTTGACGATACCGTCATCCTTGAAGATGGCCTTCCAGAGAACCGCGATGGCGACGGAAGAACCGAGGATGGACGGAATATAGTAAACCGTACGGAACATCTTTACACCCTTGATCTTGAAGTTCAGGATGTAGGCGATGAACAGCGCGAAGACGAGCTTCAGCGGTACGGTCATGAATGAATACTTGAAGGTGGTCATGAAGCCGGTCTTGATCTTTCGATCGGTAAAGATCTTCACGTAGTTGAATACACCCCACTTGCTGATACCCTCGAAGAGTGATTCATCACTGAAGCTGTAGACCAGCGACGAAAGGAATGGATATCCCTTAAAAATAAGAAATCCGATCAGCCATGGAAGGATGAAAAGGAGGCCCTTGTTCTCTTTCCAGAACTTGCTCGAAGACTTCACTGCTTTTGTATTGGACATAATGTCTACCCCATAAAAAACGGTAAATGGTTACGATTTCACATGCTGTGCATCGGATTAAGCCTTGGAAGCCTCAACCTCATCGACGGCATCGATCATCTCCTGTGCGAGATCCTTGGAATCCTCATTGTCATAGGACATGTTGTTCATGATCTCCTGGTAAGCACCCTCTGCGTCATCCTTGAGCGCAGAATCCTCATAGTACGGAGAAAGCTTGAACGGAGCGTTTGCAGAAGCAAGCTGGTTTGCATCGTATACGAGACCCTCGAGCATACCCTCGGACTTCAGTGTCTCCTGTGCTGCCTTGGAAGCCGGAATACCTCTCTCAAGAGCGAGTGTCTTCACGCCGTCACCGTTCAGCATGTAGTTAAGAAGCTTGGCTGCCTCTGCCTGGTGCTGGGAGTTCGGGGAAATCGCAAAACCCATGGAAACCTTAAAAACGGTTGCCGGTGTGCCATAATCTGCCGGATACTCACCGATCACGAGCTCCTGGTTCTCATCGAGGGCCTTCTGCATCTTCTTTACAGAGGAGTCCCACTCGATCAGACCTGCATAGTGGCCATCGATGTAGTTCGGGTTCTTATCGAGAGAATCGGCACCATCGCCCTTCAGCTTCTCCTGTGTCGGGATCACGTGGTTCTCCTCGAGGCTCTTCAGGAAATCGAAGCCATCCGCGAGCTCATCCACAGTGTAGTTCAGCTGGCCGTCCTCTACCCATGCCTTGTTGTACTTCTCCTGCATATAGTAAGTGAGAAGGATGGTCAGGTCGAGTGTGCTGCATGCCATCGGATAGTAATCATCACCGAGCTTCTCCTTGAAGACAGGGCCTGCTGCGAGGAGGTCTGCGAAGCTCTTCGGAACATCGAGGCCGGCCTTCTCATAGGTTGCCTTGTTGTAGTAGAATACACGGCCGGTCGAAGCAACCGGAACACCGAGTACATGGCCATCGATGGTCATCATGTCTACGAGGGACTGATCATACTGGGAAAGATCGAAGTCCGGAAGGGTCTGGATATCGACGAAACGGGTTCCATCCGGGCTGAACTGCCACAGCCAGTTCCAGTTGATCTGGAAGAGATCCGGCTCGGAGTTACCGGCGATCTGAGTTGCGATCTTATCCTGCCAGCCGGACCATGCGCCGTACTCGGACTCGACCTTCACACCAGGATTGGCTGCCATATACTCATCGAGCGCCTGGAGGGTTGCGTTATGTCTGGAATCACCGCCCCACCATGAAATACGAAGTGTTACATCGCCACTGGAAGCCTCCTGCGCAGCTGCGGTCGTCGCAGCAGCAGCCTCCGCTGCCTTTGTGGTCTCCGCTGCGGCCTGTGTGGTGGATCCGGAATCAGAAGAACCACATGCGGCAAGTCCGAGCACCATGGATGCGGCGAGTGAACCCGCAAGTACCTTTGTGAATGACTTTTTCATTTTTACCTCCTTGGGAGCTGCTCTGCAGCTCCTTTATATAAAGACCTTTCGGCCCAGGTTAACATTTTTATGGTCTCAGTTGATCGAGACATGGACGCTGTCATAATCCAGCACATCCTGCAGCACCGGCTCGGTATCATCGGATCCTGTGATCTCGACATTCTCGAGGGTGAGTCGCTTTACATTTCTCGCGTAGATGGCTCTTCCGCTCATCTCCGGGAAGTGATCCATCATGATGGTCTGGCGCGGCTTTCTCTCCGATTTCGGAAGGAAGTCGAGCTTTATATTCTTGAGAACGATGTTCTCGATGTAGCGTTCCGGTAATCCATACGCCACCAGCATACAGGCATCGGCGCCGGTACACGTGATGTTCTCGGCCCGGATCGTTCCGATCGTCGGTGTCTTGTCATCCACCGGATGGAAGTCCTGATTCTGTACGTAGTCGCTGTGACCGTCCGGATCACAGAAGTAGAACATGTTGAAGGTGAACGGCATGTGCACATCCTTCATGATGATGTCGTGGAAATATACGCCATCATACAGTGTTTCCGGTCCACGCCCGCGGCGGGTCTTGATGCGAAGTCCCCGGTCTGTCCCATCGAAGATGCACTGTGCGGCCTCGACGTTGATGACACCCCCGGCGGCTTCGGAGCCAACCGTCACGCTGCCGTGTCCTCTCTCGAGGAAGGAGTTGCGAATCGTGAAGTGATCCGAGATCTTATGATGGTTCTGACTCATGTAGTACTTGCCGGACTTCAGGGCGATACAGTCATCGCCGACGGAGATCTTCGTACCGAGGATCAGGATGTCATCACAGCTCTCCGGATCGAAGCCGTCCGTATTCGGTGAATCGGATGGGTTCCAGATCGTGATGTTGTACACGCCGATATGATCGGTATAGTACGGATGCACTGTCCAGCTCGGGGAATTCTTCACCGTGATGGACTGGAGCCGTACATGACGGCAGTGGTTCAGGAAGATGGTATTCGGACGCCATGCGGTCCGCATCACCTTCGGATTCTGCCACCAGTCACCCTCCGCGCCGCTGCCATCGATGTGGCCCCGGCCGACGATGTCGAAGTGCTCTGCATCGATCGCCGAAATGAGGGAGGCGAAGGAGGTCTCCGGGTTTCCTTCCCAGCTCGCGAGATTATACTCGCTCGTTCCATCTGTCGTCTTCGTCATACCCGGCATCAGCGGGTAGTGATTCCGATCCGGATCACCCTTCAGCACCGCGCCCTCATCGAGCCATAAGCTCATGTAGCTCTTCAGGAAGAGCGGTCTCGACAGGTAGGTTCCTGCCGGCACATACACGGTTCCGTCCTTCGGGCAGGCACTGATCGCCGCCTGCAGGTAGATCGTATCATCCGTCTCGCCGTCGCCATGGGCACCGAAGTTCCGGACATCGAGCAGTACGGACTCGGCTTCCGTATGGAAGGACTGTGTCTCCTCTGCATCCTCTGTCTTCAGGCTCAGGGTATAGTCGCTGTCTGGCTGGAGACCATCAATCGTGAGGACGTTCAGCTTCGAGTGTGCACGTTCCTCACCATTCAGGAGTACGCTGTACTCCTCCGATGCGTAGCAGATCGTCTGATTGTCACATTCGATGGTGACGCTCCGCTTAAACACCGCTCTGATTGTGAATTTCATGTCTCTTCTCCTGTATTCAACTAGCTAAATTTTTAACGTTATGAAATATCACCAACAAGCTTCTTAACTTGGCTTAAGTATACGAACAAATATCATAGAATGCTTATATAAAAGGACCTTTTTTTCCTGTACTTATCCAATCGGATACTCATTTACACCTTTTGCCTCATTTGTAAGCGCTTTTTTATAAAATTTGATATCCGAAAACTTGAGCAAGTAGAATAAAGTTCTATAATAGAAGGGGCAATGCTTAAGAAATTTATACAAATGGCGCTGCCAGAATGCGTGAAAACCGCTGATTTCGACGGCAGGCCACGAAAGGAGTCTCTGTGCTTATTGTATCCAATAGTAAAAATGATGCGTCCCACGGCACGGCACGAAGCATGCTTTATAATAAAGAAAGAACCGGCGCCGACCACGAAACGGGGTCGGCTGTATTCCCGAGCATCCAGGCTGCCGTCGATGCGGCCGACGCAGCCTGTAAGAAGGCCCTGCAGTGTGGGGAGAGCTGGACCGGTGAAACGATCCTGATTTCAAAGGGCGTCTACCACGAGCGTGTCACCATCACCACACCGGGCCTGACACTTCTCGGGGAAGGTGCGACGGAAACGATCATCTCTTACGGTCTCTATGGTTTTATGCCCTCCCCGGACATCGGAAAGCTCGGCACCTTCCGAAGCTACACGATGCTCATCGATGCCGACCGAGTGACACTCCGCGATCTCGGCATCGAAAACACGGCCGGTGCCGGCCCCGACATCGGACAGGCGATCGCCCTCTATGCGGATGGTGACGAACTCTGCTTCGACCACATTGCCCTCCTCGGCTGGCAGGACACGCTCTTTACCGGGCCACTGCCGCCGAAGGAGATCGAGAAAAACGGTTTCATCGGTCCGAAGCAGTTCGCACCGCGTCGAAACGGACGGCAGTACTATCACGACTGCCATATCGAGGGGGACATCGACTTCATCTTCGGCTCGGCGACCGCCTTCTTCGATCACTGCACGATTTACCAGAAGGATCGTCGGAAGCTGCTGCGGACGGCCGAAGCACTCAGCTACGCCACCGCGGCGTCCACAGCGGAAGGACAGCGCTACGGCTATGTCTTCGACCACTGCCGCTTCCTCTCCGACTGTCCGGCGGGCAGCTGCTATCTGGGACGGCCATGGCGGAACTTCGCACGCGTTGCCATCCTCCACTCCTGGCTCGGCCCGCAGATCCATCCGGACGGCTTCCATAACTGGGGAAAGGCCGAGGCCGAGGGCAGCGTCGTATTCTGTGAGTATCAGAACGAAGGGCCGGGTGCCGCGCATGCGCAGCGTGCCCGCTTCGTAAAAGAGCTGAGCGACGAGGAAGCCACGGAATATACCTGTGAAAAGGTCGTGCCTTTTGCAGTAAAGAAGGGAAAAGTATGATATACTGACAAATCGGGGCCTGCATCGCGCAGTTCTGCAGAAATTCATCGTCGGTACAGAGTACCGGGCCCGTCCGAATCATCATATACAGTTTATGCCATGCTCCGGGCCATCTTCCGCGGGCATGGACAGTTTTGAAGGAGAAGCTATGGGAAAGAAGCTTTTAGTTGCGCAGTCCGGTGGACCGACGTCCGCCATCAACGCCACACTGGCCGGCATCATCGAGGCCGCCCTCCGAAATCCGGAGGTGAGTGAGGTGCTCGGTGCACGCTATGGTATCCAGGGCGTACTGCGTGAACAGTTCCTGAATCTGAGCGGCATCGAACACATCGAAGACATGCTCGACACACTGGCCGTGACCCCGGCCGCTGCACTCGGCTCCTGCCGTTTCAAGCTGAAGGATCCGGCACAGGACCCGTCGGAGTTCGAGGCGCTCATCCGCATCTTCCAGAAGCACGAGATCGGCTACTTCGTCTATATCGGCGGCAACGACTCGATGGATACTGTCTGGAAGCTCTCGGATTATATTAAGAAGCATCACATCCCGGACATCGTCGTGGTCGGCGCACCGAAGACCATCGATAACGACCTCTATGGTATCGATCACTGCCCGGGCTTCGGCTCTGCCGCGAAGTATATCGCGACCTCCATCTCTGAGCTGGAGCGTGAGCTCGAGGTATACGATACACCGTACGTCATCGTCGTCGAGATGATGGGCCGGAATGCCGGCTGGCTGACGGCGGCGGCGGCCCTCGCCGAGAACGCAAACAGCAATGTTCCGTATCTCATCTATCTCGAGGAGCGTCCGTTCGATCTCAATGACTTCATCTCCGATCTCCGGGGGGAGCTCGCGGTCGGCAAGGATGTCATCGTCGCCATCAGTGAGGGTATCCGTGACCGCAGCGGCAAGATGATCTGCGACTATGCGGATCGTGACCAGTCGAAGGACGCCTTCGGCCACACCATCGCAACCGGCGCCGGCAAGGTGCTGGAGAACGCGATCCGCTCGAACATCGGCTGCAAGGTGCGCTACATCGAGCTGAATCTCCTGCAGCGCTGTGCAGGCCATCTCCTCTCCGAGACCGACATCACGGAGTCGACCGAACTCGGTCGTAATGCCGTCCGCCTCGCTGTCGATGGACAGAATGGCGTGATGTCAACGCTGACCCGTACTTCGAATCACCCGTACAGTGTCGCCTACGGTGCCGCAGATATCGCCGACATCGCGGATCGGGAGAAGAAGGTACCGGACAGCTGGATCACCTCCGAGGGCAACGGCGTCACCGAAGAGATGCTCGAGTACCTGCGTCCGCTCGTACAGGGCGAGCGCTCCTGTAAGTTCGAAAATGGTATTCCGAAATACGTCGTTTTCGATAAATAAAGACCTGAAAAAGGGGCTGTCGCACGAGCGACAGCCCCTTTTGATTTCATCAGTTCTGTTTCCCGAATACCGCTTCATAGTCCTTCTGGAAACGCTCGATACCGATATCAGTCAGCGGATGCTTCACCATCTGAAGAAGAACCTTATACGGAACGGTGGCGATATCTGCACCGGTCTTCGCGCACTCGACGATATGCATCGGATGACGGACGGAGGCACAGATCACTTCGGTCTCGATGTCCGGATACATCTGGAAGATATCCTCGATGTCCTGGATCAGGGCGATGCCGTCGGTGGAGATATCATCGAGGCGGCCCAGGAACGGGGACACGTAGGTCGCACCGGCCCGTGCGGCGAGCAGTGCCTGGGATGCGGAGAATACCAGGGTCACATTCGTGTGGATGCCTTCCGCAGAGAGTACCTTGACGGCTTTCAGGCCTTCGGTGGTCATCGGAATCTTCACCACCATGTTCTTGTGAATCTTCGCGATCTCACGGCTCTCAGCGATCATGCCCTCGGCATCGGTCGTGCTGGCCTTCACCTCACCGGAGATCGGACCGTCGACGATCTCTGTGATCTCCTTCAGGGTCTCCATGTAATCCCGGCCTTCCTTCGCGATCAGCGAAGGATTGGTGGTGACACCGGCGATGATGCCCATGTCATTTGCTTCACGAATCTCATCTACATTTGCTGTATCGATAAAAAATCTCATACGCTTCACCTCCTGATGAACGTTTATACCACGGCGGCCGGGCGAAGTGATGTCTGCCTTCGAAAGGCATGTCCCACCTCGCCGGTGGCGCAGGATCTGAAATCAAATCAGAGACTGTTTACGGTTTCCACGACATTCTCCACCGTGAAACCAAAGTGCTTAAAGAGAAGCGAGCCGTTGCCGGACGCACCGAAGCCATGCATGCTGACGACCTTTCCGTCCAGGCCGACATACTTGTACCAGCCGAAATCGGAAAGTGCCTCAATGGCAACTCTCTTTCGTACGCTGTTCGGAAGTACCGACTCCTTATACGCCGCATCCTGACGGTCGAAGGCTTCCATGTTCGGCATGGAAACGACACGGACCTTCTTTCCCTGTGCGCTGAGCTCTGCCTTCGCCTTCACCGCGAGTGCGACCTCGGATCCGGTCGCGATCAGGATAACCTCCGGTGTGCCCTCACAGTCATCGATGATGTAGGCACCCTTCTCTACCTTCTGTGCATCTGCACCCGGCAGCTGCTCGAGGTTCTGTCTCGTCAGCACGAGGGCGGTCGGACGATCCTTCGCTTCCAGGGCCATCAGCCATGCGCCCTCGGTCTCGGTACGATCACACGGACGGATGACATCGAAGTTCGGAATCGAACGGAGCATCGCGAGCTGCTCGATCGGCTCATGAGTCGGGCCGTCCTCGCCGACACCGATGGAGTCATGGGTCAGTACGAAGATCTGTGGAATCTTCATCAGTGCCGCCAGTCTCGCCATCGGCTTCAGATAGTCACTGAAGACGAAGAAGGTCGCCACGAAGGTACGAAGGCCACCGTGGAGCAGCATACCGTTTGCGATACCGGCCATCGCCATCTCGCGAACGCCGAAGTGAATGTTCTTTCCTGCCGGTGTCTCTGCGCTGAAGTAGTCCTCGCCCTTCATCTCGGTCTTGTTGGAAGGTCCGAGATCTGCGGAACCGCCGAAGAGGTTCGGCAGCTTATCCTTCATGTAGTTGATTACGACACCAGAGGAGGCTCTCGTCGCCTCCGCCTTCTCTGCCTTTGTGAAGAAGCCGGCATCCGCACGAAGTGCCTTCACATCCTCATCCGAGTGGTAGCGTGCCCACAGCTCCGCCATCTCCGGGAACTTCGCACAGTACTCGTCGAAGAGCTTCTTCCAGGCATCCTCTGCCGGCTGCTTCGCCTCCGCGAGTGCCTTATAGTGTGCGTATACCTCCTCCGGTACATAGAACGGCTCCTGAGACGGCCACTCGAGCGTCTCCTTCATCGCCTTTACGTTTTCCTCACCGAGCGGCTCGCCATGGGCTGCTGCGGAGCCCTGCTTCGCAGGACAGCCGAAGCCGATGGTGGTCTTCACCTTGATGAAGTATGGTGCGGAATCATCCTGAAGCGCCGTATCCAGTGCAGCTGCGATCTTCCGAAGATCATTGCCGTCATCCACCTCGAGGGTCTTGAAGCCGAAGGCCTCGGCACGCTTCACCACGTCCTCACGGAACGCGATGTCGGTGGAGCCCTCGATGGAAATCTTATTGGAGTCATAGAGCACGGTCAGCTTGGAAAGATTCCAGGTACCGGCCAGAGACAGTGCCTCGGAGGAAATACCCTCCATCAGATCGCCATCACCCGCGATGACGAAGGTACGGTGATTGACGATCTCGTAGCCCGGCTTGTTAAAGATCGATGCCAGGTGCTTCTCCGCTGCTGCCATACCGACGGCCATGCTGATGCCGGCGCCGAGTGGTCCGGTGGTCGCTTCGATACCGACCGTGTGACCATACTCCGGATGGCCCGGGGTCAGGGAACCGAGCTGACGGAACTGCATCACATCTTCCTTCGTGAGGCCGAAGCCGAAAAGGTGAAGCAGGGAATACAGCAGCATGGAGCCGTGTCCACCGGAAAGAATAAAGCGGTCACGATCCTCCCATGTCGGATCGGCCGGATTGATGTTCAGATAATGTGCCCACATTTCATAGGCCATCGGTGCCACACCGAGTGGCAGTCCCGGGTGTCCAGAGTTCGCCTTCTGGATCGCATCTGCTGATAAAACGCGGATGGCATTGACCGCCATCGTTTCCATATCTTTCGTCATGATATATCCTCCACCTTTACTTACTAAAGCATAGAACCTGCGCCTGTCTCCAGACATAGCTGGTTTCATTTTAAAACGCAAACGCGGATATAGCAACTATGTATTTACCGGATAGCGCCTTTTAAATGTTCAAAAAAAAGTTCAGCGAAGTTCCCCGGAGAGGTCCTTCACTGAACTTTTGTCATGCATTCATATGATACTGTGTTTTCAGCTTCTTCAGGCAGTGATAGAAGCATGGAATCAGGAAAGCATCTGCAAAGATCCACGCAAGTGGAGACGCGAAGCAGGCAGCGATGTAGCCGAGCCACGGAACGAACACGAAGCCGACCAGTCCACGGGCCACCATCTCACAGACACCGGCGAGAATCGCGAGGCCGGAGAAGCCCATGCCCTGGATCGAGAAACGCCAGACATTGACGATGGTGAGCGGAATATAGAACGCCGCATTGCAAACGAGGAAGAGATGGGCGTTCGTGATGACCTCGGTCTCAGCGGCATCCACAAACAGCTTCGGAATCTCTCCGCCGAAGAAAATCAGGATCACACAGATCAGTACCGAATAGATGGAACCGATGATCGTCGCAGACCGTACGCCCTCACGGATACGGTCGAAGCGGAGAGCCCCGACATTCTGACCGGCATAGGTCGCCATGGTCGCACCGAGTGAATCGAAGACGCAGCAGACGAAATTACTGATACGCTGGCCGGCGGTGATGGCGGCCAGGGCGATCGCACCGAGGCCGTTCACCGCGGTCTGCAGGATGACGGAGCCGATGGCCGTGATGGAGTACTGAAGGCCCATCGGGATGCCCATCCCGAGGAGGGTCAGCACCTTCTCCCCGTCCGGCTTCAGCTCCCCTGTCTCGAAGTGGAGAAGCGGGAACTTATATACCATATAGACGAGGCACAGTACGCCGCTCAGTCCCTGGGAGATGACGGTCGCGTATGCCGGTCCCTCGACCCCGAAACCCATCAGGCCGATGGAGATATAGTCGAGCAGGATATTGAGAAGCGCCGCGAAGATCAGGAAATACACCGGCGTTTTCGCATCGCCCAAGGAACGGATGATGCTGGCCGTGATGTTGTAGAGAAAAATCGCCGGCGTCCCCAGAAAGATGATGAAGATGTAATCGAAGGCATAATCAAAGATCGATGCCGGCGTATTCGTGCCGATCAGGATGCTCTTCGTCAGTGCGCCGATCACCACCGTCATCAGCACGGAAATCGCCACCGTGAGGTAGATGATCTGCGCCACGTACTTCCGAAGTCCTTTAAAATCCTGCGCACCGAAACGCTGCGCGACCGGAATCGCGAAGCCGGCCGTCACGCCGATGACGAAGCCGTTTACCATGAAATTGATCGCACCGGTAGAGCCGACACCGGCCAGCGCATCGACGCCCAGAAAACGGCCGACGATGATGGTATCCACCATACTGTAAAACTGCTGAAAAAGTGTTCCGAGCAGCATCGGAATCGCAAATCCCAGAATCAGCTTCGTCGGATTTCCGTTCGTCATATCCTTCATGCTTGTTTTTGCAGCCATATATTCCCCCTGTGCGCATCCCATAAAAAAACGGGATCCTGTATTTGATCCCGTTTTTTATAGCACTGTTCTTTTTTCGAATCAATGTCGCTTTTGCACAATTTCACCCTTCTCGCGGATATCACCATTGCGATAAGCGGTGAGCAGCTCCTCCAGGTCGGCGATCTGACGCTTCAGCTCCTGTCCATTATCGGTTTCGCCGACATGGATGCGGTGCTTCATCTGCTCCACGATCTGGATCTCCGGCGTATTCTCGGAGCCCTTTCGGAAGCCCTTATGCTCTGCCAGCGCCAGATGGCGGGAGTTGAAAATGAGAGTATAGCCGGCGATGCCGGTGCGGGAATGGTAGGCCTTCGAGATACCGCCATCGATGACGAAGAGCTTGCCGTTCGCCTTGATTGGGGACTCGCCGCGCTTCGTTTTCACCGGCACATGACCATTCACCACATGGCCCATCTCCGGATCCACACCGAATTCCGCGAAGATCCGGTCGACATAGCGCTCTTCCTTCGAGAATTCATAGTAGATGTTAAACTTCTCCACATGTGTATCCGGATCCTCGATGAAACAGTGCTCGAAGGTCGTCATCTTATCCTTTCCGAAGAGCGGTGAGCATGGACCGCACCACATGTACCAGAAAAGGTCCGTGGCGTAGATCTTTCCCTTCGGATCATTCTCTCCATTCAGGAAATAGGCATCGATGGCCCGCTCATAGAAGTAATCCATGAGGGCCTTTCCGCCGACGCTGCCCTTCGCCGTCTCGAGCTGCAGGAAGGAACCGTCCACGTTCATCGGGATACAGCCATGGTAGAGGATGTTGTTATTGACGACCTTATACATCGCGCCGTTTGTAAAGAAGAAGCGGATGTGCTTCTGGAGCAGCTGCGAGTGCGTGAAGCTGTACACCAGGGTGTTCATCAGCTCCTTTTCCTTCTCCGTCATCTTATACGGATCCTTCGGGTCGATGGTCGGGAAATTCGTATCCCGGAGCGGATAGCTCTGTCCGTCGATGGTCACCGTGCCCTTTTCATAATCGATCTTGTCGAGCAGCATCCGGTGGTCGAGCTTATACTCCGGATGGCGGCGGATCAGCGCCCCCTCCTCCTTAAACAGGATGATGCTGATGGCCTTACACATCTTTGCGGCGAGACGAGGATCCACCGAGTCGGAAACATTGGTATCCAGGAGATGCGGCTGGAAGCAGGCACACGGGTCGTCGCCGTACACCTCCTCCGCATACATCGAAAGCGGCCGCAGATTGATGCCATAGCCGTCCTCGAGCACATCGAAGGAGTTATAGGAGGTGGCGATACGGAGGACGCTTGCGATGCAGGCCGGATTACCACAGGCGGCCCCCATCCACTCGGCATCATGATTACCCCACTCGATGTCCACATCATGGAAGCTCATCAGCTCCTCCATGATCTGGTCCGCATGCGGGCCTCGATCGAAGATATCGCCGATGATGTGAAGATTATCGATGACGAGGTTCTGGATCAGCTCGGACAGGGCCACGATGAAATCGTCACCCATATCGATGTCGATGATGGCATCCATGATACCGCGGAGATAGCCCCGCTTATCTTCATCATGGCTGTCGAGGTGCAGGAGCTCATCGATCGCGTAGGCATACTGCTGCGGCATCTTCTTACGCACCTTCGAGCGGGTGTACTTCGAGCTGACGCAGCGGCAGATATTCACGAGACGGTTGATCGTGATGCGCTGCCACTCCGGCGTATCCTTCGCCTTGTGCGCCGGATCCGAAAGAATATCTCTCGGATAGTAGATCAGATTTGCCAGCTCGAGCTGCTCCTCCTCCGGGAGCAGGTTTCCGAAGGTTTCATCGATCTTATCACGGACGATTCCGGAGGCCGAGCGCATCAGGTAGATAAAGGCATCACTTTCACCATGCAGGTCTGAAAAGAAATACTCTGTGCCCTTCGGAAGTGCACAGATCGCACGCAGGTTGATGATCTCCGCACCTGCCGCGGTAGCCGTCGGAAACTGCTTCGCGAGCAGCTTCAAATAATCAAGATCACGCATAATACTTCCCTTATAAAACAGATCGCAGATGCCCGTTCGACGAAGTCCCCGGAGGGCTCGCCCGAATGGTATCTATAGTTAATTTTATTATACGTAAACTAAACCGGTTTTGTCACCGTTCCGGCCGATTGTTCAGAACAAGAAAATGCCCGTTTGTGAAACGGGCATCTTCAAACACCCCCTGCCCCCT
>ERZ1026856.395-NODE-395-length-28460-cov-11.817180_pt1 | contig 28460 bp, 15 predicted proteins | sample MGYA00380158_ERZ1026856 | MGnify/ENA primary metagenome ERZ1026856 (study PRJEB33269, sample SAMEA4719794) | human gut metagenome | biome: human-associated habitat; feature: organic feature; material: feces | place: Cameroon | collected 2013-10 ...
AGACTATCGAGATTGCGAAGAAAATCAAGAACCAGTACAATGTGGAGCCGGTCGTACACCTTACATGTCTGTGCTATAACAAGGCAGAGATAGATGAGTTCACCAGACAGCTTTCATATGAGGGCATCGAGAATATCCTCGCTTTAAGAGGAGACAGAAATCCAAATGTGCCTGCAAAGGAGGATTTTCTCCATGCAAGCGATTTGATTAAATACATAAAGGACACCACAGGTGATCAGTTCTGTATCGCAGGTGCGTGCTACCCGGACATCCATCCGGAGGCAGCTGATAAGGTAGATGATATTAAGAATCTTAAGAAAAAGGTTGATGCAGGAGCAGAGCTTCTTTTATCTCAGCTCTTCTTTGACAATGATACCTTCTTCAATTTTGCTGAGGACTGCAGGCTTGCAGGTATCAATGTGCCTGTTATCCCGGGCATCATGCCTTGTATCAATGCGGCTCAGATTCAGAGAATGGTTACAATGTGCGGAGCAAAGTTCCCGGAGAAGTTCCAGAAGATTGTGCACAGATACGGAGACAACAAGGCGGCACTTTTTGATGCCGGAATGTCTTACTGCGAGAGCCAGATAATTGAGCTTTTAGCTAATGATGTGGAGGGAATTCATCTTTACACTATGAACAATGTGAGAGTTGCAAAGCGTTTAACAGAAGGAATAAAGAACCTTATTTAGGATAATAGTTCGGAACGTAAGCCCAGGGTACCACTGGCGCACACGTACTCCCGCTGTCGCTACGCTGCGTGGCTAAGATACTGTACGAAATTATGCTTGATGGGTTTCTATGCTTGACGAAACCGTCGAAACGCGCCGTCCGTGGCGCGGTTCTCCTCGCCCCTGCGTCCATGCAGGGGCGTTTCTGCGTCTTGTGGGCATAATTTCTACAGTATCTAAGCCGCTTCGCTATGCGCTCCGGCGGGAGTACGTGTGCGCCCGCGGTACCCTGGGCTTACGTTCCTTATGTTGTGGTGAATTTGCGTTACGTGTGGTGGCACATGGCAGGTGTCGTGAGAGCGAATAGCGGAGCTGTCTAGATACTGTTGAATTATGCCAGATGAAAATCAGAAATGTCCCGGCATGGACGCCGGGACAAGGAGCTATCGAGCCATGGAGGGCGAGTAGCGACGGTTTCGTCAAGTTAAGAAAGTTTTTAAGGCATAATTCGTACAGTATCTTGACAGTATAGCGTAGCACTCACGACACCTGCCATGTGCCACCACACGTACTGTAAATTCGAATAAAAAATATCAACCGTTGCAAAAAGTACTCTAGATGATTATAATAGGTATATTAGATTTGTAAATGGAAACAATGTCCATATTAAATCGAAATTAGATTATATAATATATTAAGGAGACAGTATAAAATGAAAGAAAAATCAAGAAGCACTTTTTCCGGCAACATTGGGTTCGTTCTTGCGGCAGCCGGCAGTGCGGTAGGACTTGGAAATATATGGAGGTTTCCGTATCTGGCAGCAAAGGACGGAGGAGGACTTTTTCTGCTGGTGTATCTGATACTTGTTCTGACCTTTGGCTTTGCATTGCTTACCACTGAGATTGCAATAGGACGTAAGACCGGACAGGGACCGCTCACCGCGTATGGTCTTATCAATCCAAAGGGCAAGTTTATCGGTGTGCTTGCGTGTATAGTACCGGCTATTATTCTGCCTTATTACTGTACTATAGGTGGATGGGTTTTAAAATACTTTACACTTTTCATTACAGGAAGCGGTAAAAATGCGGTTGCGGATGGATATTTCACAGGCTTTATCACAGGTCAGTGGGCACCAATCATATTTGGAGTGGTTTATATGCTTTTAACAGCGGCAATTGTCATTGGTGGAGTCAATAAAGGCATCGAGCGGTTCAGCAAGGTGCTTATGCCTATCCTTGTTGTGCTTATTTTTGCAATCGGAATTTTCTCACTGACGCTTCATTATAAGGATGCGTCGGGCACAGTAAGAAGTGGTCTTGAGGGACTTAAGATTTATGTGATTCCGGATTTCAAGGGGCTTACAATGCAAAAGCTTTTCACAGTATTTGTTGATGCGCTCGGTCAGCTTTTTTATTCAATCAGTGTAGCTATGGGAATCATGGTTGCATATGGTTCGTATGTCAAGAAAGAATCAAAGCTCATGGGTTCAATCAACCAGATCGAGATTTTTGATACACTTGTTGCATTCCTTGCAGGTCTTATGATCATTCCGGCAGTATATGTATTTATGGGCCGTGACGGCATGTCAGCAGGACCGGGGCTTATGTTTATATCACTGCCAAAGGTATTTAATGAAATGGGAATAGCAGGAGATATCGTTGGACTGATATTCTTTATGATAGTTGCATTCGCAGCAGTCACATCGTCTGTATCAATTATGGAGGCTATTGTATCGAGTCTTATAGACAGATTTCACTGGAGCCGCAGAAAAAGCGCAATTTTAGTCACGGTATACGCCTTGATTGCAGAGATAATAGTCTGCCTTGGCTACAATAAGCTCTATATGGAGGTTAAGCTTCCAAACGGCACAGTTGGACAGATACTTGATATCATGGACTATGTCAGCAACAATGTGCTCATGCCAATCGTGGCACTTGCCACATGTATCCTCGTTGGCTGGATAGTAAGTCCAAAGGTGATAATAGATGAGGTGACACGCGGAGGCAGCAAATTTACCAGAAAAGGACTTTATATAATCATGGTTAAATTTATTGCACCGGCATTCCTGCTTATACTGTTGCTGCAGGCACTCGGAATCGTTACTTTTTAGTATTGAAATAAATTTATTGTATATTTTATATAAAAACCCTTGAAATACAGCCATCATAATGGTAGTATTTTACTAAATGATGAAAGAGGGGGAGCCACTATGGCTTTTAGACGAGAGAAAAAGCGTATCGGTGATATGCTTATAAATGAAAATGTAATTACTCAGGAGCAGCTGGAAAAGGCTCTGCCTATAGCCAAAGAAAAGCATAAGAAGATAGGAGAAACACTCATTGAGCTTGGGTTCACCAATGAGCTTGAGATAGCAAAGGCATTGTCGCAGCAGCTGGGACTTGAGCTTGTGAATGTGAGCGCACTTAACATACCTGAGGAGGTGCAAAGCCTCGTCAGTGAATCAGTGCTCAGAAAGCATGTCATGATACCATATGCCTTTGACCCAAATAATGCCAATATAGTGCATGTGGCCATGGCCGATCCTATGGATATGGTGGCGCTTGATGATTTTTCAATCGTTACAAATCTGCAGGCTGAGCCTGCGGTAGCGACAGAAAGAGATATACTTTTGACGCTCGACAAATATTATGGTGATACAGAAGCGATGAAGGCGGCTCAGGAGTATGCAAGGGAGAGAAAAGAGCGTGAGCAGAAAAATGCCGAGGCTGAGGAAGCTACCAGCAAGGATGTCAACAATTCACCGGTTGTTCTGCTTGTCAATTCTATTATTGAGCAGGCAGCCAGACTCAGGGCCTCAGATATACATATAGAGGCACTGGAAAATAAAGTCAGGGTGCGATACAGAATTGACGGTGCGCTTTATGAGAAGGCAGCATATAGTATACATCTGCTCTCTGCAATTATTACACGACTTAAAATCATAGGCGGTATGGATATTTCTGAGAAGCGTAAGCCGCAGGACGGCCGTATCACTATGGAGATAGATAAGACAGAGTATGATATCCGAGTATCAATCCTTCCGACAGTATTTGGTGAGAAGTGTGTTATGCGACTTGCACAGAAAAAGGCACTTACAAGAGATAAAAAGGAGCTGGGATTTTCAGACGAAGAGCTTAAGGCCTTTAATCATATACTGATGAATACAAACGGTATCATCCTTGTTACAGGACCTACAGGAAGTGGTAAGTCAACCACACTTTACACGGCACTTTCTGAGCTCAACAAGGATGATGTAAATATCATCACAGTTGAGGATCCGGTCGAGGCCAATATAGACGGAATCAACCAGGTACAGGTAAATAATAAGGCTGACCTGACATTTGCATCAGCACTTCGTTCCATTCTGCGACAGGATCCGGACATCATTATGATTGGTGAGATTCGAGATCAGGAGACAGCACAGATTGCAGTACAGGCGTCAATCACAGGACATCTTGTGGTCAGCACACTGCATACCAACAGCTCGGCAAGTACTATTTCACGACTGGAGGACATGGGAGTTGAAAGTTATCTGCTTGCGGATTCGGTAAAGGGAATCATTGCACAGCGACTTGTAAGAAGACTTTGTCCGGCATGTAAGAGAGAACATCTGCTGACAGAGGAGGAAAAGGCCTTTATGAATATACCGGCATTCCGTCCGGTAAAGATTTATGAGCCATGTGGCTGTGAAAAATGTGCCAATACAGGCTACAAGGGACGAATCGGTATATATGAGATAATGACCGTAACACCAAAGCTCAAGTCACTTATTTCAAAATGTGCTGATATAGAAGATATAAACAAGGCAGCATGTGATGAGGGCATGCATACACTTAGACAGAGTGCAGAGAAGCTTGTACTCGAAGGAGTTACTTCATTCCAGGAAATGTTAAAGACCACGTTTGAAAACTAAGGGGGAAAAGAAAATGCAGATAGTAGACATTTTAAAAGCAGCGCAGCAACAGAACTCATCGGATATACATATCGCACCGGGAAATCCGGTTATGCTTAGAATTGACGGAATGCTTGTACCGCAGGGAAATCAGGTTCTTACCAATGTTGAGACGGACAACCTGCTTTCTCCAATTGTCCCGCAGGAGCTTAAAGATGTGCTAAAGAAAAATGGAGAGCTTGATTTTGCTTTTTCGGTGGAGGGCTTTTCACGAGTCAGAGCCAATGTGTTCAGACAGAGAGGTTCATATGCAGCAGCACTTCGTATTCTCTCATATGACGTGCCTACACCACAGCAGCTTGGAATACCACAGTCGGTTGTAAATCTGACCACAAAGATGAGAGGACTTGTCCTCGTGACAGGAGCTACAGGAAGTGGTAAGTCGACTACGCTGGCAAGTCTTATAGATGTCATTGCAGCAAGAGATTCCAAAAATATAATCACGCTTGAAGATCCTATCGAGTACCTGCACTCAAGGAGGCGCTCAATAGTGGCACAGCGAGAGGTTGGAAAGGATACACTCTCATATGCTGCAGCTCTAAGAGCGGCACTGCGACAGGATCCGGATGTAATACTTGTAGGAGAGATGCGAGATCTTGAAACTATATCTACAGCTATTACAGCGGCGGAGACAGGACATCTTGTATTTTCTACACTGCATACCAACAGTGCATCTGACGCAATTGACCGTATGATTGATGTTTTTCCACCGCACCAGCAGCAGCAGATACGAGTACAGCTCTCAGGAGTTTTAGAGGGAATTGTTGCACAGCATCTGCTTCCAATGGTAAATGGCGGACGAATTGCAGCATTTGAGGTGCTTCTTGCCAATAATGCCATTAGAAACCTGATTCGTGAGGCAAAAGCTTTTCAGATTCCATCTATTATACAGACCTCAAAGAGAGAGGGCATGATGATGATGGATGACTGTATTTTACAGTATTACAGCCAGGGTCTTATAGCACCGGAGACTGCAGTAGCATATGCACATGACCCGGTAGGCATGGCTAGCCGTGTGCATCTTTACTATTGATGGTACAGTTTTGTGATTTTTATTATTGATGGTATGATTGTATGTATTTTACTATTATGGTATGGTCGTATGAATTATTACTATTACGGTATAATGTAGTGGAGTCTTAAATAAATTATGATTTAATTTATCTGGGGCTGTACAGAACTGGGATAAGGAGGAGAAGAAAGTGGCTGACTGGACATATCAGATTATAGACCAGAGCGGAAAAGAAAGAAAAGGAAATATAGTAGCCGAGTCAGAAGCAGAGGCAAAAAATAAGCTTAAGATGGATGGAAACATGGTCATAAGCCTCACCAAGGCAACAGCACTGACCAAGGAAATCTCATTCAGCGTAGGAGGAAAGGTAAAGCCGAGAGATCTATCGGTATTCTGCCGCCAGTTCACCAGTATGGTCAATGCCGGTGTTACGATTCTTGATACGCTGGATATGCTATCCGATCAGACTGAGAACAAGGTCATGGCGAAAGCTATCAGAGGTGTTCATGCCGAGATTCAAAAAGGTGAGACTCTCTCGGATGGTCTCAAAAAATACCCGAATGTTTTCCCTGACATCATGGTGAGCATGGTTGCGGCAGGAGAAGCATCCGGCAAGATTGATATAGCTTTTGAAAGAATGTCTGCACACTTCGAGAAATCAGCAAAGCTTAACGGCATGATAAAAAAAGCGGCAGTTTATCCGATTATCGTTGTGATTGTAGCTATTGCGGTTGTTATTGTAATGCTTGTAAAGGTCATCCCAAGCTACTCAGAGATGTTCAATGACCTGGGAACAGAGCTTCCGGGCATCACAAAGGCAGTTGTTGCGATGAGTGATTTTGTTACCGGATACTGGTATATTGTGATTGCTGTCATAGCAGCAATTGTTATAGCCATAAAGCTTTATAAGCAGACTGACAGCGGCCAGATGTTCTTTGGTAATCTCGCAAGAAAGATTCCGGTTTTCGGAAAGCTAAACATCAAGACTGCAGCCAGCAACTACGCACGTACACTTTCCACACTTGTGTACTCAGGACTTCCGATGATTGAAGCCCTTGGTATCACTGCTGACACCATGAAGAATGCGCTTTACAAAAAAGCACTGAAAAGTGCGAGGGAAGAAGTAAGTAAGGGTGTTCCGCTGTCTGAGCCAATCACAGCATGTGGATTGTTTCCACCTATGGTTTCACACATGACACGAATCGGTGAGGAGACCGGTGATCTGGAGGGCATGCTTACCCGACTGGCAGACTACTATGATGAGGAAGTTGAGTTGGCTACCCAGACAGTTATGGCAGCTATTGAGCCTATGATTATCCTTGTTCTGGCACTTATTGTTGGTGTGCTTGTGGCAGCCGTTATGGCTCCTATGCTTACCATGTATCAGGCTATGGACAGCTTATAAGATGAAAAAAGCAGGCTTTGAGTGTGAAGCTCAAAGGCTGCTTTTTTGGTGCAGAGACATTGGCAGTAGGGCGGGGCTTCGTCCCACGAGAACGGCTGGTGCACACTCTCTCGCGTGAGCTACGCTGCACTGCCAAGATACTGTAGGAATTATGCTTTATAGGGTATCTATGCTTGACGAAACCGTCGAAACGCGCCGTCCGTGGCGCGGTTCTCCTTGCCCTGCCATCCGTGGCAGGGCATTTCTGTGTATCGTGTGCATAATTCGACAGTATCTAAGCAGATTCGCTATGCGCTCATGTGAGAGAGTGTGCACCAGCCGTTCTCATGGGATGAAGCCCCTTACGCTGTGGCGGAATGCAGGCTGATAGGCGTGCATTGCAGAAACAGTATGAAAAAAGAAAAATTATGATGACAAAGAACTGCCGCTATGCTACAATCAACTCAAAGCATTATATTTCTGTAAGCGGCACCACATAACAGTTTTTCAGGTGCACACCACTTTGAAGAGGGCAGACCACTTCGCATCATTCTACAAAGGACATGGAAGTTTTCAATGCTTTAATTACCCATTAACAGCAGGAAAATTGAAATGCCGTATGTAGACAGAATACAGAAAGTGCAGTCAGAAGGCAGTTAGAAGCCAGATAATGTAGTCAGAAGGCAGATGAACCGTATACAGTGTGATAATCATAAACATATAGATAACATAAAGAAGGACTGCACATGTATACCTTGTAAACTGTACCACTGTACCATCATTGGCACCAAATTTTCCTGCTCACACAAGAGAACAGGAGGAGAAGGATTGAGCGCAAAGGACTCAATGGCAAAGGAATACTTTGCAGACAATGCCAGGTTTGCTGACCTGTGCAACAATATACTGTATGGAGGAAGAGAGGTCATCCTGCCGGAAAATCTTAAGGAAAGGGATACCACAGAGGTGCTGACAGCACTAGGGCTTGACAAAAAGACCATAGCGATGCAGAAGATGAGGGACATCTTCAAAAATGCCAGCATCAAATATACCGGCAAATCATATGTCGTACTGATAGGGGTAGAGAATCAGTCGGATATACACTATGCCATCCCGGTAAAAAACATGTTTTATGATGTGATGGCATACGGCAATCAGGTAAAGGAAACAGCCAAAAAGCATCGCAAGGAAAAGGATACGGCAACATCGGATGAATTTCTCTCGGGATTTACGAAAGAGGATAAGCTGATTCCTGTTATTACGATTACAGTATATCTCGGAACAAAGGAATGGGATGGTCCAAGAAAGCTGTCAGATATGTTTGGTGATGTAGACGAAGAACTTCTGCCATTCATACCGGATTACAGGATTAATCTGCTGGCACCGAGGGAAATAACAGACTTTACCGGATTCAGGACATCAATCAGGCAGCTTTTCGAGGTACTGCAGAATGCATATGATAAAGAAAAGATGCAGGAAGTGCTGCAGAATGATGAAAAGTTTAGCAATGTAGACAGAGAGACAGTTGAGGCAATCAACCTGTTTGCAGGAACAGATATAGACATAGATGAGAAAGAAGAGGTGATTGATATGTGTAAGGCGTGGGAAGAGCAGAAAAATGAAGGCCGAGAAGAAGGCCGAGAATTAGGCCGAGAAGAAGGCCGAGAATTAGGAGAAAGACAAAAGATAATTTCTCTGATTGTAAAAAAGCTGCAAAAGGACAAGAGTGTGGCAGAGATAGCAGATGACCTGGAAGAAAAAGAGGAGGTTATCGCTCCAATTTACGAAGCGGCATTGTCTATGAAGCCGGATTATGACGTTGAGAAAATCTATGAGCTTCTTGAGAAAAATAAGAAGCTGGCATAGCAGCTGTAGTTGAAAAAAGATCGAGAGGAGGCAGTCTTTGAGCGAAAGTGCGGAGGCTGCTTCCTCTTTGTCTGAGGGTACTGACAATAGCCCGGGGCTTCATCTTCTGAGCCCTGACTGGTGCACACTCTTTCGCGTGAGCTACGCTACGCTGCCAAGATACTGTAGGAATTATGCTTTATGGGTTATCTATGCCCGACGAAACCATCGAAACGCGCCGTCCATGGCGCGGTTCTCCTTGCCCTGCCAACCGTGGCAGTTCATTTCTGTGTATCGTGTGCATAATTCGACAGTATCTAAGCCGCTTCGCTATGCGCTCATGTGAGAGAGCGTGCACCTGCCTGTCTCAGGGGATGAAGCCCCTTACGCTGTGACAAAAAATATAATGACAAAGTAACGTAGCTCTGCTACAATCTGTTAAAGAGAGAATTTGCGAAAGAGGATAAGCTGATTCCGGTTATTACGATTACAGTATATCTTGGCACCGAGGGAGATAACAGACTTTACTGGATTCAGGACATCCATCAGGCAGCTTTTCGAGGTACTGCAGAATGCCATATGATAAGGATAAGATGCAGGAAGTGCTGCAGAACGATAAAAAGTTTAGCAATGTGGACAGAGAGACAGTCGAGGCAATCAACCTGTTTGCAGGAACGGATATAGACATAGATGAGAAAGAAGAGGTGATTGATATGTGTAAGGCGTGGGAAGAACAGAAAAATGAAGGCAGAGAATTAGGCAGAGAAGAAGGCAGAGAATTAGGTCGAGAAGAAGGTCGAGAAGAAGGCAGAATTCGTCAGGCAAAAATAACAGCCTTGAAACTTCAGAAAAAAGGTCACTCAATAGAAGATATAGCTGAGTGCGTGGATTTTGATGAGGAAACTGTAAAAAAATGGCTTGTGAGCTAATAGTGTAGTGAAATGTAAATTAGAGGAAACAATCTTTGGGCGAGAACTCGGAGGTTGCTTCCTCTTTTGCTGACAGTAGGATGGGGCTTCATTCTCTACGAACGGCTGGCGAATATACTCTCGGGTGAGCGAATAGCGAAGCTGCTTAGATACTGTTGAATTATGCACACGATACACAGAAATGCTCTGCCACTGGGATGTAATATATCGTTACTGGTCACACTGATGGTGTGAGCAGTAATGGGCAAGGAGAACCGCGCCACGGACGGCGCGGTTCGACGGTTTCGTCAAGCATAGAAAATCTAAAAGCATAATTCCTACAGTATCTTGGCAGTGTAGCGTAGCTTTCACGAGAGTGTATGCGTTAGCCGGTCACATGGGATGAAGCCCCTCACACTGTGCCAAAATATAGCCTGAAATATAATTTTTTTGAAAAAATATGATTTAAATGCAATAAAACGGTTAAAATTTGGTTAAAATTGCTAAAAAAGGCGAAAAAAATTATACAGCAATGATACTATTGTACTAGAAAATAACTTGCATTATGTTTTGATTTATGGTACAATGAGCGCATACAAACCAAAGAGATGCTGATAGGGCACAGCTCTTTGCACAAAAAACCATGTTATAATGAAAAGGAGAAAAGAACTATGGTAAAGAATGTATTTAAAAAGTTAGGAAAGAAACAGAAGAACAACAAAGGTTTCTCTCTTGTAGAGCTTATTGTTGTAATTGCCATCATGGCAGTGCTTGTAGGTGTACTTGCTCCACAGCTTATCAAGTATGTTGAGAAGTCAAGAGAAGCTACAGATATCCAGAACTGTGATAGTATTGCTTCAGCTTTAAAGTCTTATTATTCTGATAAAGAAACTGCAACAGATATAACAATTGAGATTGAGGGAAATGGCGTTACAACTGGTAGTACAGATGCAGCATTAGTTGATGCGGGACTTGAAAAAACAAAACTTAAAGGAAAAAATTGGTCAAAAATTAAAATGGAGTTTAACACAGGCACAGGTGTTGTAAAATATACAGTTACAAATGCAAGTGGCAAAACTCCATATTATACAAAAAATGGAGATGCTACACAGCTTATTCCTGCTACAAATGCAGCTGCACCAGCTGGAGGAAACCAAGGTGGTGGACAGCAAAATCCATAACTAAAAATCTCACATTTTATTTTTAAGGACCACCAACCATGACCACAGAACTGATACCCATCTACATCTTAATATTTGCATTCGGTATAGTTATAGGCAGCTTCCTAAATGTCTGTATTTACCGCATACCGCAGCATGAGACAGTGGTAACCGAAAGGTCCCACTGCATGAGATGCGGGTATCAGCTTGCGTGGTACGATATGGTGCCGGTTTTCAGCTGGCTGTTTCTTCGTGGCAGATGCCGCAAGTGCAAAGAACCGATATCACCTCAATACCCTATTATTGAGGCGTTAAACGGTATATTATACATAGTAGTTTTTGCAGTAAATGGACTTGAGCTTACGAGTATCATCTACTGCTTTCTTACATCTGCACTCATAGTTCTGAGTGTGATAGACTGGAGAACATATGAAATTCCATTAGGAATCAATATATTTATACTGGTGCTTGGAATCCTGCATGTGTTTTTAGACCATGATAACTGGTCTGAATATGTGATAGGATTCTTTTGTGTCAGTTTATTCCTTGAACTCCTTCTTCTTGTAAGTGGAGGAAGAGCCATAGGTGGCGGAGACGTCAAGCTTATGGCATGTGCAGGCCTTGCGATAGGCTGGCAGAATATTACATTAGCATTTTTCCTGGGATGCATCATAGGTTCCGTGATACATCTGATTCGTATGAAAGTAACAAACGCAGGCAACAGGCTTGCAATGGGACCATACTTGGCAGCCGGAATTTTTATTTCGATGCTATGGGGTGAGAAAATGATAACGGCATATTTGGCACTCGCAGGCTTTTAAAAAACGTGTTATAATATAGCGTACTTAGTATAAAACAGGCAGTACGACCAGCAGTGAGACAAAAGCAGAGAAGACACAGATATACCGAAATATATATATAGAATGTTTGTAACTGAACAGTTACGAATGTTTTACAGATGTATACAGTGTAAAACAAAGATAAACACGGAGGACTAGGTTATGGCAAATAGGGTGCTCGGTATTGAAATAGGGGAGAACCTTACCAGAGTAGTTGAGATTGATTACAAAGCAAAAAATCCCAAGATTTACAATATGTTCGGCTTTCCGACACCACTGGGGATGATTAATGATGGAGTGGTACAGCCGGATGGGATGTTTCGTTCTATCTTATACAGTAAGCTGAAGGAAAAGAAGATTTCCACCAAAAAAGCTGTTTTTGTTTTAAATTCAGCGCGTATAGCAAGCAGAGATATTGAGCTTCCGCTTGTTAAGGAAAAACAGCTTAAGGAAATGATTGCAATGAATGCATCGGATTATTTTCCGGTGGATTTGAGCCAGTACAAGCTGGTACATCAGATTATAGAGAAGATTGACAGACCGGAAGAAAAGAAATTACGTCTTTCGGTTATTGCTGTGCCTAATGATCTTATTTTGTCGTATGGTGCTCTTGCAGCTGATTGCAGGCTGCAGCTTGTAGCTCTTGACTATAGTGGAAATGCCATCAAGCAGCTCATGAGAAGAGAGATTCCCGGAGATGTGAAGGTAACTGTCAAGGTGGATGAGGTATCTACCACACTGACTATCATGGATGGAAGCATGGTAAAGCTGCAGCGTAATGTCAACTATGGACTGGCTGATGCTATAGAGGAGATTCAGGACAGTGAGCTTTTCGGAGAGTATCTGTCATTTACCGATGCAGTCGATGTGGCACGCAGAAAGACCTGCCTTGCAATAAGACCTGATGGCACGGTGCCTGATGAGCCGGCGGGCGGCGGCATGGATCCTATGGGTCATGAGATTGATTCAGAGCGCTTTAAGAAGCTTCGCCTGAATGTGTCATACGCACTTTCCAATCTGATAAGCAGTCTCGGACGAGTGATAGACTACTATCAGTCGAGAAACTCAGATACTCCTATCGAGAGAATTTTCCTCATTGGCTTAGGTGCTGATTTCAGCGGACTCTCAAAGCTTTTGACCAATGAGCTCAATGTCAAGGTAGTTCCGCTCCAGCAGTTTGACGGCATACATGTGGCAAAGAGCATAAACCTCGCAGAGGCAAAGCTTGCAGAGTATTTCAACTGTGTCGGATGTTCACTGAGCCCGCTTGATATACTTGACAGTAAGAAAAACAAGGGAATCGGTGCTCCGATTATGGCAGGAACAGCTGCAGGTGCTATGCCACCCGGCGGTGCACAGGCTGGTATGCAGGGAAATCCACCTGTTGGCCCTGATGGGAAGCCTCTTCCGGTACCGGCAGGGGAGACAGCTGAAAAGCCTGTTTCTTTTGCGGTGCAGCTTCTCATTTTTGGATTGTGTGTGGTAGTTGCAGTTGGTATCACGGCATACAGCATTTTTTCAAATCTTGTTTTAACTTCAGACAATATGACGCTTAAAGCACGTGTTTCTGATTTGTCATATGCACAGAATATATATGATGTGTACAACCAGACCAAGAAGGACTATGACTGGACTAAGCTTCTTGAGAGCGCCTCATCCAACAAGAATGATGAGATAACAGGCTTTGTGGATGAGCTGGAGCAGAAGCTTCCGTCAGAGGCCAAGCTTGTGAATATGTCTGTTACGACTGATGGTGTTTCGATGACCATAAAGACAGGCAGCAAGGATATAGCGGCTGATGTGATTGCACAGCTTCGTACATTTGAGAGTATCATGGTATCCAATGTGTCAACAATCACAGAGGATGTTGATGAGACAGGTGCTTCAAAGGTTCAGTTCACAGTGGATTGTACATATGTAAAGGCAGATGACAGTGCGGCTTCTGAATCGGCTGATGGCACAGGCAGTGAGTCTGCTGATACATCACAGGATGCAGCATCACAGACACAGACGGATAGCAATTCATCATCAGATACAGACAGTACAAATCAGTAGGGGGTGTTAGGATGTCGACAAGAGATAAAAAGTTACTTATTATATTAGCGGGTGTTGCCATTTTAGCACTGACATATTTTTTGATTTTTATTCCACAGTCCAATAAGAGGGATTCACTCAAGAATGAAAATATGAACCTGAAGTCACAGTACAATCAGCTTTCAGCACTTGCGGCAAAGGCTGACGATTACACAAATAAGACAAAGGAAATGTCTGATGCCATGCAGCAGGTGTATGATAATTTTCCTTCATATTTGCAGATAGAAAACGGCATCATGGACGCAGTTGCAATTGAAAAATCTACCAATACAAATATTACAGAGCTTACAGTCGGTTCACCGACAGCTATTGATGTGAATAATCCGACCGGCGATGCCGGCACAGATTCTTCGTCAGGAAGCAGTTCGGACAGCAGTACCACGGATAGCAGTAATGCAGACAATTCGCAGAGCTCTCAGACCGCTGATGGCAACAGCTCTCAGTCACAGACAGGCGACGGCAGTGCAGCTGATGGCAGCACATCATCAAGCTCTGCAAAGTCCACGGTTACAGGCTATCAGCTTTATGATGTCAGCACAGTTATGGCATTCAAGACAGAGTATCATGGGCTTAAGGCTATGCTTGGAGAGGTGATTGGTTCATCGCAGAAGAAGACCATCAGCACACTCAATGTGAGCTTTGATGATTCGACAGGCAAGCTGACAGGTGAGATGCTTGTGGATTCATATTTCCTGTATGGACTTGATAAGCCATATGAGGCACCATACATACCTGCAGTACCACATGGTACAAATAATCTGTTTGGTACAACAAACTAACTGATTATTATAATATTAGATTAGCGGATTATTGAGACCGTAAGTGATAAATATCAAATGTTAGATTATTGAGTTATGAGATAACAAAATACAAGAGGGGAGGAAGCAGATTTGAGAAAGCTAAAAAACGATGATCGAGGAGTAACACTTGTGGAGATTATTGTGTCGATTGCTATTCTTGCAATAATCGTGCTTCCTTTTTTGAATGCATTTGTCACAGCTACAAAGACCAATGTAAAGGCAAAAAACGAGATGAATGCTACACATCTGGCGACAAATATTATGGAGGGTATTGAGAAGAACTCCATGAAGACGCTGGCGTATCAGTTTAACTATCCATCTGAGGGCTTTGATGTGGCGGATGGTTTTAATATATCAGATGGAAGCAGTGCATGTGAGCTTCTTAAGAAGTCGGGCAAGTTTGATAATGTAAAGAGGCTTGAGGATATCAGTGCTGAGATTGTAAACAAGGACGATGTCATCACTAGCTGTATCCACAAGACTGATGCATCAGCCAAAATAGGCGATACATCGCTTTGGAATTTCAGGGAGTCGGATGCGCACAAGTATTATTTTTATATGTCAGGTGTGCAGTCAGGCACAAAGAAATACAATGCTCTTGTGACAGTGGATGCAAAATCTGACGCGACAAAGGTAAACCCTACAACGGGCAAGAAAGAGGCGGACAATAAGGTTACAGAATACAACATGGACGAGGTGGCAGATATGTCGGCCATGGACGCAAATTTCGACTGCATGAGTGCAGACAGGTATTCTGATACAAATATTATATCTGCATTTAACAATATGAATCCAGGCTTCAGTGTACAGCAGAGTGATATAAAGAGAACTATCACAATTGATATAGAAAAGAGTGGAGCTGCAAGCAATAAGGCTACCAAGGTGACGGTGTCGTATTCGTATTCTATCAATAAGAATGGAGTAAGAAAGACTTTTCCGGATCCGAATAGTGCACTGAAGGATGATTATACCATGGTGATTTACGACAATTCTTCAGATACTGTGAACCATAATCTGAGAAATGTCTATCTGTTTTACAATCCATGGTACACATCTACAGGAGCACTTTACAATACCTGCAACGATGTCATTATAATCAATAATAAGGGCAAGCTGGACTGCACGGTAAATATTGTAAAGCAAAAGACTATATCGGATCAGTCAGAGTTGAGCACGAAGGAGAGTACATATAAGGCATATGTGAAGGTAAGTGAGCCGGGAAATCGTACAGGTCATGCTTATACTCATATAGCCACCAATCTGAATGTAAATATGGGAGCACCGGATAATCCACTACAGCCCGATCAAGCTATATATGGCTTTAATAACAATGTAATTCAGAATGATGTAAAGGCAATTGTCGATATAAAGAATCTGACAAAAAGCAATGCATCTGAAAGGCTGTATGATGTGAAGGTGGCTGTATACGAGAGCAAGGCTTCACTGGATGATATATTTAATGATAAAGACCCGGTTGTTACGATGACCGGAAGCATGGGGTATTAATTATGAAGCGTAACGATAACCGTGGTGCTTCCTTTGTGATGGTTGTAGTTGCAATGGCTATAGTGGCTGTTTTAGCTGTGACTGTGCTGTGGATAGCGCTTATGAACCTCCAGATGAAGGTGACGGATGAAAAAAATACAGATAACTTTTACTCGGCAGAGGGTGTGCTGGATCAGATATGTACCGGTCTGCAGGGGGATATTTCCAAAGCATACTCAGCAGGCTATACAAAGGTCATGGAGAACTACTCTGACAGCAGCATAAATGAGGCAGGCAGGCAGAGCAACTTTGCGCAGGAGTATCTGAAGAGCTTAAAGACCAGCCTGGAGTATGACAGTACAGGTATGACGTTTAATATGGGAAAGCTCATACAATATGTAGACCCGAAGCTTCGCGAGAATAAAGACAATCAGCCACGTGCTATTATCAAATCGACCAATGCCGATGTAAACGGCAATGGTCAGCTCAAGGTGTACCAAAATCGTGTCGTGCTGAACGGACTAAGGGTAGAGTATACCGATGAAAAGGGATTTAAATCAATAATAGAGACAGACATTTCTCTGGGAGTTCCATCCATGAGCTTTACAGCATCGGGAGGAGTTCCGGAGCTTTTTACATATTCTCTTGTAGGAAATGAAGGACTGAAAATTACATCAGGACTTACTAAAGTAAATCTATCCGGCAATCTCTATGCCGGCTGCGAAAATGCGGCAGACACAGGAACTTCTACTACGAGTGTTGTTATTCCAAACAATGCCACACTTGATGTAAAGGATACCAGCTATATGATTGCAGAGGGCGATATAGAGGTGGGAGACTTTGCCGGAAAAGATACGGCTACAATAAAAAATAACATGGCTGGTGTACACAATAACAGTAAACTTTCTGTTGATGCACAGTGTCAGCTGTGGACAGGCAACATAAATGTAAATGGTGCAACAGTCAATCTGGATGGCATGACATATGTGGCGGATGACATGACATTAAAGGGTACAGGCTCAAATGTCACACTTGGCAAGAATAATAAGAATAACAATGCAAAGTACGTCGGCTTTGGCAACGGAGGTGCTGACAAGGAAAATCCTGTCGCAGGCGATAGCTCTGCTATTATCATAAACGGCAGGGAGGCATCTCTTGATATGTCAAATATCAGGGAGCTTATGTTAGCAGGAACTGCATATATCAATACACAGGCTATTGTAAATTCAAGTGGTGTGGGTACACAAAACAGCAATGTGGCTATGGGTGAGTCAATCTCTGTAAAGGGTGACCAGATAGCATACCTTGTGCCGCCTGAGTGCATAGGCACAAGTGGAAATGGTGCGGATGCCAAATCGCTTTACAACAAGAATCCACTTTCCTATAAGGAGTACAAGGATATTACTGCAACCGGACATGATCAAACAAAGTATACTGAGATAAATGCCAATGTGGTCAGCACAAAGACAGGTAAGGCTCTCTCGGCATATATGCCGGAGTCAAAGACAATCGACAACTGTATAAAGAAGGTCTTTGTTCCTTCTACTGATAATAATGATGATGGACTTGTATACTATTATGTCAATCTGCCAACGAATAAGGCTGCTGAGTATTACAGAGACTATTTTGGCGCAGACAGTGACAAGCTCAATAGATACACTAAGTTCTATACTGACAGCATAAAGGTAAATGAGGCAGCAAGCATCTATACTGCCGGCAATTACAGCATCTACGATGGCAGCAATTTAAGCCTTTTGAAGGGCATAGCTGATGGTGTGGACATGGATGCACAGTCGGATGCTTTACAGCGCACATATACTGCACTAAACTCAAAGCTTTTGACAAATTATGCGGATTTACCGACAAATGCAGCAAGTGTTTCGCTTTTTACAAATATAGTTAACAATACCAATTTGCAGAAGATAGTGCCAAATTCCGGTAACAAACATATATTTGAGACTGAGTATCAGGGAAAAAAATACCAGGCAATTGTCAAAAACGGTAACTACACCTATGATGCAAATGACAAATCACACAATGTGGATATAATTGTTGCTACAGGAAATGTGACACTTGATGCTGACTTTACAGGTACTATAATTGCAAAGGGCAGGATAATCGTAAACAAAGAGCAGTGCGAGATTGATAATGGTACACAGGAGGTATTTAAGGCATTGCTTCTTGAAAAGGTAAGTGATGCAGACGATGCACTGCACCTGTATGATGTGTTCATGGATGGTGCCAACTATCTGGGTAATGTTTCTGCTTTTTCAAACAAGAAAGAGGCGGATACAAAAATAGATTATGCTACACTCATTACATACCAGAACTGGACAAAGGAGTAGAAAATAAGCGGTTTCCAAGACACAAAACAGCTGCGAAATATTTATATTTGACATATTTTGACGATATATACAAGGGAGGAATCCAATATGTTTGTAAAAGTAAAAAAGAATAATGGTGGTTTCTCTCTGGTGGAGCTTATAGTTGTGATAGCGATATCTGTCGTACTGATAGGCGCGGCAACCATATCCATTCGCTCGGTCATGGGTGTTGAGGTGAAGCAATGTGCCAGAAATATTGAATCGATAATTAACAAAACAAGAGTTACCTCTATGGGAAAGGACAGCGCAGTTCTTAAGATATACAAGGCATCAGATGGTGCCTACTATTATAAGATGACTATAAATGGTACGGAATCTGATCCGAGTAAAATCGGAAAGAGCAGGATTGAAGTATACTATTCCCTGAATGATGATTATAGTGGCAAGACACAATTGAACGTCTCTGACAGTATAGAGCTTCAGTTCGACAGAAGCTCAGGTGCACAAAAGCCGGATACTAACGGCAAGTACTGCAGCCGTATCTGGGTTCAAAAAAACAGCACCGAGAAGGTTATCACGATATACAAGGAAACCGGCAAGGTGGTATGTGAGTAATTTACATAGTTAAATGCAAAATATTTTATTTTGACGCAAGGCTGTTATAAGGTTTTATGATGAAATCGGAGAGGAAGATGAACCATGAAGATTTTAAAGCGCATGAATAAATCAAATAATAGGAAAAACAGTGGCTTTACACTTGTTGAGCTTGTCATTGTCATGGCGATAATGGGAATACTGGGTCTGGCTGTTGTGGGCTTTATCGGTACGAGCACGAAGCAGTATAAATACGCTTCAAAGGATGTAGATTTACAGTATGAGGCACAGCTTACGATGAATCAGATAGGAGACCTGATAATTGATGCGCAAAAGGGTGTCAAGTATGAGCCTGCTACAGTGGCGGCACCGGTTGAAGTGGCATCAGTAAACCCTGAGGCAGGTTATATTGCAACTGCATCAGCGGAAGAAGCGTCATCCGAAGAAGCATCATCTGAGGAAACATCATCCGACAGCAAGCTGATTATTTACAACAAGGATTGTACATACAATATCATATACAGACCATCAGAGCACAAAATCTATCTGCGAAAGGATACACTTGATCCTGCAACAGGTGCGGTGAAGGCTGATGGTCAGGGCAAGGAGTCACTTATGGCAGAAAATGTAATAGGCTTTACACCTGATTTAAGTGAGGCAGAAAGCAAGAACTCTGTCGGACTTGTTGTGGACTTTAAGGCAGGAGACAAGAAGTATACTTCAAAGCAGAACTTCACTATGCGCAATAAGGTACCGACCGGAGCAGACGTGGAGTATGTGGCACCGGTAGAGCCGATTTCTGTACATATATATTATGGTGGCAGAGATGTTTCTGGTCAGAGCATTTCATATGTCAGAAGAGATAATAGCAATGTCCTTGAATTTACATCTAAAATATTGGGTGGAAATAATCCAAGCCAAGAGGTTATATGGTCATACACCGGCAGGGCTGCTGATGGGAATGGAACAACGTTTAATTCTTCCGGAAATACAGCAAAATTATCTATCGCAGAGAATGAAACATCAAAGCAGTTTGTGGTTAAGGTGACTTCAAAAGAAGATACTTCCAAATATACATCTGTAACGATAAATGTGGTTGATACACGTAATTGGCTGACTACGGAGGGAATATATGGACTTAATGGAGGAAATACTGAAAAAACACATATAAATCCGTATGAGGTAAGAAATAGTGGTATAGCATATGATGTGAATAACTTTGAATGGCACATTGAGACTTATTCGTTGGAAAATGGAATAGAAAGTCCAAGTAATGATATAGAGGAGTTTGCAGGAGAGCAGGCTGATTATAAAGGTGGAAAAATATTTACATACCATATAGAAGACAGTTGGGTTTTTGGGCATGAACATGAAGCAACCAAGGAACTAAGCATGACATCAGAGGTCAGTATTCCAGGGAAACATTATAGAATATATGTTTGGGTAACCTTGAAATCAGATCCGAGTATTTCTTCTAATGTAGTTACTTTTAAATATGACAAATAACAAAAGGAGCAATCGCAATGAGCAAATTAAGAAAAAAAATAGTGGTTCCAATATCGCTCACACTTACAGGATGTCTCGTTGTGGCAGCTTTTGTGCTGAATGACAGCCTTACAAAGGTCGATGCAAATGTAGCGTTCAATGGAATATCTGATATAGTCAGCTCACATGGCAAGGACAAGCCCTTCAATATAGTGGAGGTGGTGCCTGACAAGAAAATGGCATCCATCGGTTATCTGATTGATGGTCAGGAGCCTGACGACTGGTTTGGAACACTGTCAAGGATGTCTGACAAAGATGGTGCAGGTGTACAAAAAAGGTCTGCCTATATGGAGGAACTGAAAACAAAGCTTGCGCCTATTACTACCGAGAAAAAGGATAACACAAAGCCTCTTTATTATGAGCCGTATGAGGAGAGCTATGTCAGTCAGGGCGATGACTGGACAGAGCTTGCCCTTGTAGATATGGACAGAATAAACAAGGGTACCACCGGTTATAAGATGACAGAGCAGGCGGAGGGAGATTATAAGTTCAATACCGATTACCAGCTTGCTGTAAATGAAGAGGGACTGCCTACAGGTCATTACAGACAAAATGTTGACCATTATGTTTTCATGCAGGGCGAGGATGAGACAGAAGATGGCTCTGAATCTGTGGATACAGGTAGTACTGGTAATACAGGCAGTACAGGAAGTACTGGAAGTACCGCGGATGGCTCTAATACAGAGACTGAAAATGGCAATCAAATTAAGGCACCCGGAAAAAGAGGCTACTACAGTGTTGCGTTTTCGGCTGTCAAGCTGCCGGATGGTATGACAAACACCCAGTATCTGGTAGAGACTGATAATTCACAGAAAGCTGATGGAGATACAGACAGCAGTACAGATAATACGACAGATACAGGCACAGGTGACGATACCGTTGAGAAGCATGTGGTTTATTCTATAAAGAGCGCATATGCCATTGGTTCTGCTGAGGGCATGCAAAATATAGCAAAATATGACCCAAAGGCATATATTTACAGGAAAGACAATTCAGATATCACATCACCATATGAATTTGTTGCAAGAGCTGACCGGATGGCAAGTCTGCCGGATGGCAGTAAGCCGGATTATGAGAAGTATACATACTGTACGGTTGAGATGGAGTATGTGTCTGCAGATAAAATCACTGATGACGAGACCTACTACGAGGTGAACACTGAGGTACCTATTGAGTTTAATTACGATGAGACCGGCGAGTATGGAGCAGTGCTTGATTCACAGAATCCATACGAGAAGATAGATGGCGTCACACCGGACAATCAGCCGGCAGGTAAGACCGGCGCAGATGATATTTCAGATGATGCTTCAAGAGCTGATTCTGCTACAGAGAATAATGATGGTAACACAGGCAGGGTAATCCTCACTGATACAGACGGATATTTTGATATAGTTAAGGACAGCCAGACATATACCTATGTGGGTAAAGGAAAAGGTGACTATATAATGGAGGCTGATAAAAAAGGCTCGCTTGATTATCCTGTAAATACTACACACATATATTATAAGGGTGGTTTCAAGAACAATAACTGGTTCAGAACAGGTGTATTCAATCAGGAGGGTAAGACAGGCGATGATGATAAGACTGCCAATATGACCTTCAATGTAAAAACTGTCACACCCAAGGAGCTTGAGCAGATAGATGTGTCAACAATTGATTTACTCTATCTTTCCGGCTCAAAGTCTGTTCTTTCCAAGGATTTAGGAGACGATTCTGCAAAATACAATACCGGATACAATACCGGTAATGACATTTCATGGGACAAGGTAAAGCAGATAGTCCAACGTGTGCACCAGAGTGGTATCATGATGCCTGTTATAGTGGATAATGGTATTGTGTGGCCTGATTCGAATGCAGATTATTCCAGCAACATTAAAAAGCTTGCAGGTCTTTTGAGCTGTAACAATTTCAGCTCCTTGAATTTTACCAAGGACTCAGCTGATAATTTTATTAACTGGGGGAATGACATAAAATACTATAAGGTTGACAGTGGAACCCATAAATATGGTTTTGTAATTGGCAACGAATATGTTATTCCACGAAACTATAGTCCTAAAGATGATGTGCCATTTGTTTTAAGAGACGATTTTGCTTCTGCGTTTATTAAAAATGATGATGAAACAGCATTTGTCAATGATGCTAAAACAGAGAATTTTGACGAGATAGCAGAATACATCAACTCAGAGAATACAAGCAGGAAAAAAGAAAATAGTACTCTTGGAAAGGACGAGTATGCGTATTATGACAAGAAGATTTCAAAGGCGATAGTTTTAAGCTATATCATATCGTATGCTGATAAAAGAGACATTATAAATCCGACAGATAGTCTGAACATACTGGATATAGAGCCCGGAACTGTAAAAAATGAGTCTGACGCTTTAAATTATGATAAGCTAAAAAATTGGCTTGGATCAAGATGCCCAGAGAAAAAAAAGGTTACAATAACAAGGGTTACGAGTGCAGAATTTATTGGAAGAATAGAGGACCTTAATAACTATGACATGATATATATGGGACTCGTAGCCGATAATCTGAATTATAGAGATGGTCATACAGTATATAATGATTGGAACATGGATGGGCTTAAATACTCAAATGTTGGTGACATTGTTGTTATAAATCCGAAAGATGTGGTAAATTATTGGGGATATGATATGCTCAAGAATGGCCATGCGGGATTGCTGGATACTGATTATATAAATAATGGAGAGGCGCTTAATACTCAGCTTACATTAAGAGGAAATGGAAATAATGCTGATTATTTAACTGCTCCAAACACATACAGAGGTTCAGGCAATGATATTACTAAGCAGAAGGTTTCAGAATTGGAGGATTATATAAAGGCAGGCTTTCCTGTCGTCTTTTCAGATGGCTTTTTCTCTATTGATTATGGCAGAGGAATTAATGAGAAGTATATAGACAACTGTTCAAATGTTTTTACTCTTTTATGTTATGCAAAAGATAAAGACAATGTTCTTAAAGTGGACAGCAAGGGAAATTTAAAAAAACAGTCAAATGAGACAGCTCAGCTTGTTACCTACCTGACTACTGAAAAACCTGAAATATTACTCAAGGAGCAGGAAAAAGTAAAAGATACAGATTATGTTGAGATTAGTAATAATCAGATTACATTGGAATTTTCAATAAACAATGCAGGTGGTGCTGATTCCAAAGCAAGTTTTAATGCACAGCTGTTTTTGGATTCAAATTCTGATGGTAAGTTTTCGACAACCAATGAAGGAATAGCTGCAAATAAAATAAAATTATATTGTGATGGTACTATTGTGAATCCGGTAATGGGTGATGATGGTAAATATATGTATAGTCTGAATGCAGGCAATTATAATTATAAACTGGTCTATGATTTGCCGAATGGCTATGTAGGAGTTATGCCTTGGCAGCTTCGTGTAAGTCAGGCTACAAATAGCTACAGATATGATCAGAAATCCGGATATGTGTATGTCAAAAATTCAAAAGGCAGTCCTACAAAAGTCAAGATTCTTCAGATTAATTCAAAGTTGGAGCATAATGAGGGCTTTAGGGGAAATTTTGATATGCAGGCACAGAAGAATGATAGCAATACAAAGTTTCATAAATTACTTAGTCAAGTGAAGGATTTTGACCTGGATATAGAAACAGTTCGTTATGACAATGTACCTAAAATGGATGAGGTATGTGATAAGCTGCAGACATACGATATGCTTGTGATTGGATTTGGTGATTGTTATGATATTGATAATACAAATAATCATCTCGATAAAATAAAAGCATATATCCAGTCAGGAAAACCGGTATTGTTTGCTCATGATACAACGTCATTTTGTAATAATAAAAATGATAATAAATATAATAATGTCTGGGGATATAAGTTTAACTCTATAATTCGTGATACTGTCGGACTGGACAGGTATGGAATCCTGTCAAATGCGTATTTAAAGAAGGGCAATACATTACAGAGTACTGATGAGGATTTTGATAAAGCTGTACAGACTGCTGAAAAGAATAACACTGATATTGCATATGAGCCAAAATCCGATAATTCAGTTATTGTCAGACAGAATCAGGGATTTACTTATGCGGATTTAAATCAGTATCAGTGGGCAGATAATGATCATGGTGAGTACAGACTGTATTCAGGGCTAGATGGTAATGATTTTGAAGCTAAGACTAATAAGGCAGTCAAGGTTAATTCAGGACAGATTACCACATATCCTTTTAAGATTGCTGACGAAATAAAAATAGCTACCACTCATAAGCAGTACTACCAGCTGGATATGAATCAGGATGCTGATGGTGATGGTGAGAGTGATATTGTTGTTTGGTATACCTTGTCAAACCATGGAATTTATGAGCAGTCTCCAAAGGATGTAAGAAATAATTATTATATTTACACAATGGGAAATGTAACATACTCAGGTGTAGGACATTCCGATTTCTCAAATAATGAGGATGAATTGAAGCTTTATATAAACACTATGATTGCTGCATATAGTGCATCAGTTCATGAGCCGTCAATTTATCTTAAGGAGAATGCTGATACCGATTCAAATGACATATCTACATTATATGCAACTATTGATGATGCCATTGAAGAAGATGCAGCTAATAAAGCAGATGCCAGATTAGATGGTGCAGATAGTACGCAGGATGTTTATTTTACGGTAAAGGATTCAAACCTCGTACGTAATCAGATTGATGATAAAACTGTTGTTTATATGGGATTTTATATCGAGGATCCACAAAAAAATCCAAATGATGAAACGATTGGCACCGGAGATGATAAGATTTACTTAAAGAAGATGAACTGGGATATCTACTCACTGAATAATGATGGAACAGAAAATGAACTGATAAATGACAGTAAAGAAAACGGTAAATTAAATAAAGATCCAAGGGACTTCTTTGAAAATAATAAAACATATAAGGTAAAGGTACCATTGGACACTTTACCGGAGGGAAATAATTCTATAAAGATTTATGCCGTAGGATATAGTAAGATTTATCAGTCACTGGCGAGTGGTGGGGATAAAGAGACCACAACAGCCAAGGCATACAAGACCTTCCAGATACAGCGTGTAGGTCTTGCAGATTTGGATTAGTTTTCAAAGGCTCCCAGCTATCACATATTTTTCGATCAAGCACAATTTATCAAACAGAGACTTATATAAACCATTTATATAGTCTCTGTTTTTTTACTGTTTCTTTATACTTTCTTTATTGAATTATCCGCGCTAATTGATAAAATAGATAGTATGCGCACGATTGCGGATATTTTTGCATTCGTGTATGGGGGATAATTAACCGGAAAGAAAGGAAACGTTTATGAGTAAAATTTTCAAAAACCTGATTCCATACTGGCGATGGATCATATTAATTTTTGTTTTCCTCATTGCACAGGCTTACTGTGACCTGGCTTTGCCTGCGTACACATCAGACATCATTGATGTGGGTATTCAGGATCACGGCATTGAGCATATCCTGCCAAAGGAGATTACATCGGAGGATTATCAGATGGCACAGACATTTATGCTGTCTGACGAGAAAGAAAAATTTACAGACTGTTATGAGGCGCAGGATGCTTCAAAATCTGATGACAGTGTGACAAAATACAAGCTGACAGCTGATTCTGACACACTTGATGAGCTGGATGATGAGCTTTTGGTTCCTCTTGTCATGGCATATCAGGCTTTTCAGTCGGGTGAGCAGATGGATGTGGATGCATCAGCCATACCGCAGGGAGTAGCACTTGATGATAACATGATAAAGCAGATAAGAAGCAAGGTGCAGGACAAAATCGATGCGGTGGGTTCAGCTACTTTAAAGTCCATGGGTGTAACTTTTGCGACAAAGTGTGATGAGAATGCAGGAATCGACGTGGATGCCAATCAGGTTGCTTATCTGTGGAAGGCAGGCGCCAAGATGGCAGCCTTTGCAGCAATTATGCTTATAGCAGCTTGCGTTGTAGGCTTTGCGGCTTCAAAGGTCGGTGCCGCTGTCGGCAGGGATTTGAGGGAGAAGACCTTTTCAAAGGTTGTAGGTTTTTCAAATGCCGAGATTAACAAATTCTCTACGGCATCACTTATCACGAGAAGCACGAACGATATACAGCAGATTCAGATGGTTACTACCATGATGCTTCGTATGGTGCTTTACGCGCCAATCGTTGGTATCGGTGGCATCATCAAGGTGGCACAGACCAAATCCGGCATGGAGTGGGTGATTGCCATTGCGGTTGCTGCTATCATGGTTTTTATTTTCACTCTGGTTGGTATTGCGATGCCAAAGTTCAAGATTATGCAGAGTCTTGTAGACAAGGTAAACCTTGTTTCGCGTGAGATTCTTACAGGTCTTTCCGTTATCAGGGCTTTCGGCCGTGAGAAGGAGGAGGAAAAGAGGTTTGATGAGGCTAACCGCGAGCTTACACGCACACAGCTGTTTACAAACCGCGTCATGACCTTTATGATGCCGGGTATGTCCATGATCATGTACTGCATCACACTCGGTATCGTGTGGATTGCAGCAGGCAGAATAGACAAGGGCTCTATGCAGGTAGGTACCATGACTGCGTTTATTACATATGCCATGATGATTGTTATGTCATTCCTCATGCTTTCAGCCATGTCCATCATGCTTCCGAGAGCAGGTGTTGCGGCAGAGCGTATCGATGAGGTTATAAGGACAAACAGCACCGTAAATGATCCAAAGGAGCCTGTTACTGAGGCTGATCATAGAGGTGTTATCCGTTTCAACCATGTGGATTTCAGATATCCGGGAGCAAAGGAGGATGTGCTTTCAGACATAGATTTTGTGGCGGAGCCGGGCAAAATCACAGCTATCATCGGAAGTACCGGCTGTGGAAAGTCTACACTTGTAAACCTGATTCCGCGTTTCTATGACGTGACGGGAGGCTCAATAGAGCTTGATGGACACGATATCAGAGACTACACACTAAGCGAGCTTCGCGAGTCAATAGGCTTTGTTCCGCAGAAAGGTATTCTTTTCTCAGGAACCATCGCCTCAAACCTGCGCTTTGGTAAAGCAGACGCGAGTGATGAGCAGATAAAAAAGGCAGCGGATATCGCACAGGCTTCTGAGTTTATAGAGACAAAGAATGACAGATATGACAGCTCAATCGCACAGGGCGGCTCAAATGTGTCCGGTGGTCAGAAACAGAGGCTTGCCATCGCAAGAGCTATTGCAAAGGATCCTCATATCTATGTGTTTGATGACAGCTTCTCAGCACTTGATATGAAGACAGATGCGCGTCTTCGTGCAGCCTTATCTGAGGTGACAGAGAATGCTTCCGTCATTATCGTGGCACAGCGTATCAGCACGATTATTCATGCTGACCAGATTCTCGTGCTCGATGACGGTAAAATCGTAGGAAAAGGCACCCATGAGGAGCTTCTTAAAAATTGCGATGTATATATGCAGATTGCACAGTCACAGCTTTCTGCAAAGGAGCTTGGACTTGATGATAAGGTGGCAGAAACTGCAACAGATAAAGCAGCAGATACTGCAACAAAAACAGCAACAGATACTTCGGCTGTATCAGGCTTAGATAATGAAAAGGAGGGCATGTAAAATGAGTGAGAACAATAACGAACAGTTCAAGATGCCTCCTAAGAGGCCAAGAGGGCCAATGGGCAGAGGCCCCGGAATGGTTACAGAGAAGGCCAGGGATTTCAAGGGCTCTACAAAGAAGCTTATAAAGTACCTTGGCAGATACTGGGCTGCTATAATTGCGGTTATGATATTTGCTGCAGTTTCGACTGTCTTCTCCGTTGCAGGACCTAAGGTCATGGGTAAAGCCACCACTGCGCTTGCCGAGGGACTTATGAACAAGATTG